>Ga0080064_1001181_pt1 | contig 56313 bp, 54 predicted proteins | sample Subgrocontami54m_FD_69260 | JGI IMG/M metagenome (GOLD analysis project Ga0080064, IMG submission 69260) | Subsurface groundwater microbial communities from S. Glens Falls, New York, USA - GMW46 contaminated, 5.4 m (SPADES assembly) (version 2) ...
TCTCGATAATGACTCTTCTTCAGAGTTTTGACGCGAACTTTATCGTTCGCGTTTGACTCTCAAAAGATCTTGAGACGGACACGCTCTATCTAGTTTTCAAAGATCGAATTCCAAATTGTCCTTGGATGTACTACGGACAGCTTGAACTTGCCCTAAGCAAACGGGGAGTTTAACGGAAGCGGGTGGAAGTGTCAAGCGCGCGGTCACTCGGTAGTAGTCTCCTAGAATGTTCGTGATGGCGACACCAACCACTGACGGGCCGGTCAAAGTCACTGAGAAGATGGCTACAACGCTGGAATTAGCGCAGGGAATCTGCGACCTGTTAAGGGAATCGTCCGCAACAGGCAGAGAACGACATCTAGCAGTCCGCATCGCGTTTGATATGCTCGGGACGGATGCCGGGGCTTCAACTGCTAATCAGACTGCCGCACCGCCACCTTGATTTCCTCAGCAACGACTCTCGCTCGCTTGATTTCTTCCTTCATCTCAATTAGTTCGCTTAGAACCTGAGAGAGAAGGTCGTGAATCGCGTTAAGGGTCAGTGAATCGTCTATATCGCCACTCATGCTGCTTTCCTCTTTCCTGCGATATCCGCTCGCCTGGGCCTATCCCAATATGGACTCTTACACTTCGGACCGACTGCCGGATGCGCCGTAATCTAGAGCAGTAGCAATTACTCCTGCGTAAGGCCCCAATTACCTATTGCCGTCATCTAGGCCGGTGCCGCCGGAAGGACTCTGATTTCTTGGCCCTTCGTCAAATTCCGTTTCTTAAGAAAGTTTTCGATTGCATCTCCCTGAATTCGGCTACAGTTCTTACTCTGTTCAAACAGAATAGCAAGTGCTCTTATCGAATTCTCAACTGCTTCTAGCTTGAGGATCTTACTGACCGCTTCCGTGATTGACCTATCATATTGGCTACAAATCTCGCAGGCTGAGTACTTGCAAACCCAGCACTCGTGATCTTTCCAGAAATGAATTGCCGATGCTAGCTCTTTCGCTCGCGCGCGGTCCTTATCAAAGTCGCCCTCAACTATACTTTGATTTCCGCAGATAGCTTGCTGGCCGATGTTTCCTGCCACCGCGATGGCCATATCACAGCGCAGATCATCTTGAATGAGTTTTGAGTGGGCATCGTTCGCGGGGCTATTCTTTCCATAGTATGCAAGACAGCTATTGCATACGGAACACATCGGCACCACCTCACCATCCCTGTCTGTGAACAAGATGGCATACATTATGCGGCGACCTAGCATATAGCTGATTACGGCATGCGCCGCTTCATGAATAGCGGTGGCTTGGCGTTCATTTCCTAATTCGTTCATAACATTTTCGGATACGTCGATACCGTTAGCGTGCCGGTCGCCGAGTAGATTTGAGATCCCTATATAATCTCTCCTTCAATGCCAGCTTTTCAGCCGGCGTTCCTTTTAGTCTTTCCGCATGTTTGATAATGTCGGTCTTGGCTCGACGCAAGACTTTTTGAGCGTCCTTTACCTCTTCTGGATCCATGTACTCGACGTACTTCTCGTACCAATCGAGCAATCCTTCGAGTCCTTGGTCCTCGTAGACACTCTCGACCTTCGCCTCCATCGGCGACATTCGAGAGACTGCTCTGCTATTCCCAGCATTAGCAGCGACTGGACGCGCGAAGCTTAGCAGTCGCGAAAGATAAGCAACAGGAATCGCAAAGTTCAGATTCTGTCCCGTCGTCTCCGACGCACGCACCATCGCGACCACCTGAGCGCGCTTATTCAGCACCGGACCGCCGCTGCTGCCATGCGAAAGTGGTGCATCGATCTGCATGTCGGACCCCCGATAAGCATTGACCATTCCCCGAGTGAAAGTCCCCTCATATTCCTCTGGATTACTCAATACATATATTTCTTGTCCGACTTGCACGGGAGTCAGTGCCAAACCCAAAGCGTAACCGCGCAATCCCTGAACTTCTAGGATCGCAAGGTCGTTTTCCTCGTCTTTGCCGACCACCGTGCACGCGTAACGAGAATCGCGCCCAACTAGCCTAGCGGAGATTTCGAAGGAGTCTTTGACGACGTGATAATTGGTCGCGACGAGATACTCTTTGACGAAGAAACCTGACCCATATGCAGTCCCTAAAACTTGTTGAGCTTCTATGACGACGACAGAGCGAATAGCTATCCGTGCAATCTCGCTTGGTGGTAGGTCTCTTTGTTGATTCCGCTGTGAATGAGGAGTGGCTAGGCTTGGAACTGACAACAAGAACGTGAGGAGCAAGAAACTAGCTGCGAGCTTGTTCATCTCAATGAAAGCTGCCAAGGAGTCTTAAGGAAGCAAGTCAGGGAGCCGTCCGCTTTTCCAACCACCGCCGAAACGAGTCCTGACTTTCGCCGGAAGGTTTGCCGAGAAGTAGATTCTCGACGCCGAGCATTACCCGCCCGCTACCGCAGGCGGTTCTGACCGAATGTCTTCGTCCAGATCGGGCCAATGAATTCCCTCTCGGTCTCCAATCCTTCGCCAGTTGTTTCTCTCTGATGGTCGACTGCCAATTGTACGCCGAAGGCGTTTGATAACTCAGCCCAGGGTAACACCCTGGGAAAGGGATCCAGACAACATTTCCTACGCTGAAAGCGTTTAATAAATCTGGGCTCGTCGCCGCAACACAATTATTGAAGGCCTTTCAGGGTGCACGTTGGCCAAGTTGCACGAACCATCCCGCCGGTTAAGCAGCAATCGTCTCAAAGGCAACCTTCAGGCGCTTGGGCTTAGCAATGGAGAAGTTCAGCTTTTCAAAGCCGATGACCTTTCCAGTCTTGTCCTTCATCAGCACAACTTCATCGCCAGTCTCTTCTGCGACGTGCTCATCCTCCGGATTGCCAAACCAGACAGTTAGGGTGTTTCCCACTTCGTCGTAGAATACTTTCACTTGGGCCATATCAGCTCTCCTTCTTTGATAGAATCAGTCGGATAAACGGTTATCAAAAAGCCTTCGCTGTTCAGCCGCTTGGACACGGCACATACCCAGCGCCCAATCCGTTCCACCTTATAGAACAAATACACATTCGGATCGCCTTTGCTCTGGCGGATTTCGCTGGGATTTTGGAGCGTGTCTTTTACTTGCTCCTCACGACCAGCCATCACCGGATGTTTGATAGTGACAATCAAATTCCAGTACGCACGCGTCACGCGCACCCGAAATCCAAGCGGCGTCAGAACTTCAAACAGCAATTCCTCCGGCGAAGGGTCATCAGCCATGGGTTCCATTGTAATCGTGATTGAGTGGAAGGGAAATCTGCTTTAAGAGAAATAGATCGAACCCGACGTCTTTTGAAACCAGGAGCCGGTGCCGTCTACTTGTGAGAACGACCTACGCCTTTCAAAGACCGAGTTTAGTTAAAGCGAAATTGGCGCGGCCCGCAACAGTCTGCTTCGTTTCGGGACTGACGTGGTTACTCATTCGGCAAGAAGTCACGCGCGCGGGCTCTTGCCAAACGCATCAAATGCTCAAGCTGCATGTAATGGTCAAGTTCTGACTTTTCGGCGGGGGACAATTCACCCTCTTTTTCACGCGCCAACAAATCGCCAACGCGCTCTTGCGCCGTTTCTGACGGGCGGAAGGAAATGACACCTTTCGGTGTGGTTCCGGCAGCGATGAAATCAACGATTTCTTCGTACGCTTTGATCTCGTTCATGACGAAGGGCAGAATACCCTTTCAACTTGGAATTAGCTAGCGGATCCGGTTACTTACTATTGCGCCACCCGCTTTTCCAGCCATCGGCGAAACGAGTCGCGGACTTTCGCCCGAAGGTTTGCCGAGGATTAGATTCTCGACGCTAATTCGGTGCAGAACCGCGGTACCGACCGGATGCCAGCATTCAACTTCGAGAGTCAGCGAATCCTTTTTCATCTTCGGTTGCGCGTTTGATCCGGTCGCATCCACCACCCCAAGCGGGTTGCCCGCTTGGGAACCCCGGTCCGCTCCCGGTTCCGTACCAGATCGGGCCAATGAATTCCCTCTCGACCTCCAATCCATCTCCAGTGCTGCACCCTCCCTGACGGTCGGGTCTCTGCCTTCGGGCGTGCCGCCGCGCTAAGTGTTCCGTGTACTCTGCGCTGAAAGGAGCACTATGGATGTGCCTTCTCTGATTGATGCTGAATGATTCCAGCTAAGGCACGCAAGGCTTTGTTGACGGACTCCGAATCTTTGAACACTTGCGCTACATCGGGATCAAGCACGACGACATTGCTGCCTCTCGCAAAGCGACCCGCATACTTTCCCCGCACTCCACCGCTGAAGTCATACTCGTCCAACATCTCCTGGTCACGATCGTCATTCAATTCCCGACTCATATTTTTTCCTTTCGCCCGACGTGGCTAAGCGCGCGCTAATGATTCGTATTCTATACACCACGATCCGAATGTACCACCACCAAATGACGTTGCTGGTAGGACAAGCCAGTGATGACGAAACGATTTTCCGCAACAGAATGCAGCGGGTCAGGAACTGTGATTGAAAAGAGGTCGAAGAAAACAGTTGCCGCTTCAGCAAAGGATACGCCGTGCTTCTGAAGATTGGATTCAGCCTTGTCGGGATCCCACTCGAACTCGGTGTCCATATGAGGAATATAAGCAATCTCGGGCGAAGAGGAAAACGATGAGGCTTTTGGCCTCTGTAGTTCGTCATTTCCTGAGAGACGAACGAAGATCTTCAAGGGCGGAGGGCCCATCGACAGCGAGTAATTCACCACGCTCGAAGGCGTCAATTCGATCCTCAGATTCAGCAGCCCACTTTGCCTCAATCTCTTTGACGCGTGCCTCATCGAGACTCTCCCAAAGCAGGTCAATCAGCATCGCTCGCTCTTTGGAATCGAGCCGAACAATTTCCCTTTGAATGGATGCGAGGCTCATGGCTGAATCATCGTCGGATCAAAAATGGCTGTCAAGAGTCTCATCTCTATTTAAGAGGCCCTATCTCTTCTTCTTTCCCTTCACCTCGCCCGGCGCGGCCACGCGCATCACTCCATGATCATCGCGATACAGGCTATATCTTGACTCAACGACTTGCCCGTTCTCATCTTTGATTCTGACCACAAACGTTTTCTCAGATCCTCGTCCCTCGATCCGCAGCGGCAGATAGCCTTCCAAGTCCGGACTGCGATAGGCGGTGTAGTGATCCTGATCGTGCTTCTCGTAACCGAGAACATAGATGCGATCGAAATCCGGCTCGTCCAATTTGTGAAGTTCTTTCGAAGAACTCCTTTCCAGTATCACCCAACTGCCGGGGCGGGATTCCTTTGCCACATCCTTAGTCTTTGCCGCGGAACCGTCGTCGCTGCTGTCGTCATCAAGGCGACGCCAGGCTACGAACTCACGCCCGGTGCGGTAGTAAATGATATCGCTGGGCACCGTTAGCTCGACCTGCTTTCCAAAAATCCAACCCTCGGGCGCCGGCGCGATCGATGGAGACAGGCGCACTTTGTACCAAAGCTCAGTCGTCTCTTGCTCCTCGGGATTCTCTTCATCGCTTTGCGCACCTTTGTTCGTTCCTAAGGTGGCGCTTCCAGCCTTCGGCGCGGTGTCGCTCTCCGTTGTTTCCGCTCCTTTTAGTTTGGGCACGCGCTTCCATCCGATAATTTCGAAGCTGGACCCGCTATCGAGCCGCATCATGATGTTTTCGTTGCTGCCGCGATCAGGAGTCAGGCGAAGGTTCGAGCCCGCATGCAATTGCCCGGTCGCTTGCGCCTGAGTTCCTTTGTCCTCATCAGCAAGTTTCCGCGCGTTTTCGAGAACCTTGTCCGGAATTATGTTGCGCGCTTCGATCCAACCTTCGGTCTTCAGTTCGTCATGGGCCCGCACCCGGTACCAACGCTCCTTCCTGGTGTTGTCGCTCGGGTCAGGAACATCCATCTGATCCAGAATGTCTACAATGTCGCCTCGGTTTACTTCGAGCAGGTTCGCCGAGACGACTGCCGTCGAGCTGAGTATCTGCGCGCTTCGCGCCACCACCACGCCAGTGTTGCTTTTGTTGGCGAGCGTGCTGCATCCGGCCAGCAACAACGCGGGCCACAGCACCAATGAACCGGCGAACAATGATCCTCTGCGCTTTTTCAAATCCATACGCTTTTCACGAGTGTTTCTTCTGAGTAGACGATCGCGCGGAATCATTGTAACCCAACTCTCGCAACAAATCGCGCTGCGGCTTGCTCAGCTGTTCGCTGACGCTAAGCCGAGTTCGCAGGCCGAACGTTTCGACCCGCAATCCAAACGGCGCCAACTCTGACGCCAGACTGATGGTCGCCGGGTCGCGTATGAACTGTCGGACAAAACCCTGCATACCTGAATCGCTGGCCAGGGCATTTGTCGCCGCTTCATTACCGTCGGTTCCCTGCCCTGCGGCGACCCTGTTTGCACCGGCGTCCGACGAATGATAGTCCTGAAACATCTTTCTATAGACATCATCGAGCGAATGTTTGCCGTGACTCTGGTTGCGCAGTTTCAGGTCATAAAGAAACGCAACCACCATGCTCTTCGAGTAAACCGAAGGCGCTCCGACGGTCCATCTTCTTTTTGAGGCCTCGACCAGCGACCAGCGATCGTGATCAACCGCGGCGGCATATGCATCGTACGCGCGAGCTATCGCGTTCAGAAATTCCTGGACGGTCAGCAGGCCCAGGCGAACCGCCGTGCGCGCCGCTTGATAGACGGTGAATCCTTCATAGAACCAGTCGTAGTCACCTTTGAGCACCAGCGCGTTCGGAACCCAGAGATGAAACAGCTCATGCGTCAGCGGCACGCTTAACTGCGACAGCGCTGCCGTCTTTGACGGAAGCTTTCCCATCAACAACGTCACAGTCGAGCCGCGAGTCTCGGCGCTCCACTTGCTCGTGGCTGCAGGCTGTGGAAAAGGAATCAGGATCAAAGTTCCCTGCTTCGAAGGCATTGCTCCGAAAACTTCGCGGTCCATTTTGAGCACGTCGGCGCCCATCTTGAGGGCTTCGCCATCTGCGAATGCCCACTCACCGTCTGTAACCAGACCGAATGTCATGCCGAAGACGTTTGTGTGAGAGCTGCGAAGATGAGTCCCTACTATGAACACCGCGCGGCCGGCATCAGCAACTTCGAATTCGCCCTGCGCGTTTTCCTTTTCGTTGGAATAGACTGCGCAAAACTCCGGCAGCATAAATCGGATTGTCGCACTTTCACGGCCGCTGTTCGCCGCCTTCGATTGAGAGACTGGCAGCAAATCAGCCAGCATCAAGAGCCCGCGCTCCTCGCTAAGCCACGACACGCGCGCGGCATCTGACGGTTGCGCCGGCGGAGCGAGATTAACTTCGTAGCGAAATTTAGCAGCGGCGGTCGCGGTTTCGAATTGGCCCGGTGCCATCTTGTGGGCCGGAATCTCAGCGCCAGCGGGGTCGAACAGCTTCAGCCCTTCGACTCTGCTTCCCAACTCCGAAACCCCGGCGTAGTCATTGCGAAAGGACCAGACCCTAGTCGGCTCGCAGTTTCCTTCAATGACTACATGACCGGGCGAGCCGGGAAAGACGCGGACCGTTACGCTGACATGCTGGGCCCGGCCCGCAGAAGCGAAGCAGCACAACCACCCTGCGGCGCACGCAAAAGTCACCCATCGCCGGGAAGCTGCGGAAAGGCATCGAGACCTGCGGACCGGTACTGGTTCAGTTTGGTTGTGGCACGCGCATCTTGCGCGTGATTTCACGGGCGGGACGCCCGTGCCACTTTTCAAACTGAACCAGTACCTGCGGAACGGTTGGATTGACATGCGTTTCAGGCGTGACTAGACTACGTCCTTAGTCTAGCATCAAAGTTCAGAGCCGTGATCAGAAAGCGAACCCAATTGCTCCTGCACAATCCAGCCAGGCGCGCGCGCGTGCTGGCGGTTGTGTTGTTGGCGTCCATAGCGTGGGGCGCCACCGCTGAGTTTACCCATCATCACGGCGCTCAATCGACACTCCGCTTCAATGCGCTTCTCAGCCAGGCGCAAGCATCGAACGCCGAGCAAACAGCTACGCCCCGGATCGAGTCGGGCGAGACCGAAACGTCCTCTTCAAGATCAACCAACGGCGCCGACTGTCTGATTTGCCAGCTTCATCAGAATCTTTCCGCTACCCTGTTCAACGCGCCGCCGCGGGTCGCACCGGTCGACATCCATGTCGTCAGTGCATCGGCGACGGTTATTTTTCCGCCATCTGAAGTCACCTCTAACCAACAAGGCCGCGCTCCTCCATCCAATCTCTAAGCCAATAGTCGCCAATTTCGTGCGGGCTTAAGACTCGCATCTCCAAGCAGAGCGACCGCTTCACACGCGTGATTTTCACGTGCTGAGAACTTCGCCTGGCAATCAAATCGATAGGAGGCAAAGGTAAATGGCTCAGAGAAGCATTGTTTCGATCGCATTCGCATTTCTAATTCTGGTTTCGGCATTCTTAGCCGCGTCTTCTCCCGCGCAAGCTCAGGGGCTCAGTCTCCGCCTCCAGCAGCAAACGCCAGCGCCTTCCGCGAAACGTTCGATTACTATTTCGGACGCCGTGTCGATTTTCCTGCAGCAGAATCTTCAGTTGGTGGCAGGCCGCTACGATATCGATACCGCGGATGCGGAAAAACTGACGGCGCGGCTTCGTCCGAACCCTCAGGTCACCATCGGATCCTCGGGCCTTCCCCTCAATTTCAGCGGACCGTTTGTCTCACAGCAAACGTTCTCGTACGGCATCTCGCAGACCCTGGAACTGGGCGGGAAGCGCCGCAAGCGAATCGATGCGGCCAACGCCAACTCCGATCTGGCCCAGGGAGAGTTTCAGATGGTCGTGTGGCAACTGACCAACGATCTGAAGAAGAAATTCTACGCCGTACTCCTGGCCGAGGCCCTGCTCAAGCTGGCCACCGAGAATCAGAAGACATTCGCGGAAACGATCAAGCACACGACCGAACTCTTCGAGGCTGGCGAGATCTCAGGACTCGACCTGCGGCGGCTCGAGGTTGAAAAACTCAAATTCGATACCGACGTGGCCAACTCAGAAAGGGCTTACGAGCTGGCCCTGCGCGACTTGCGCGTCACGCTGGGCGGTGATTATCGAGCCATGAATATAGAGGTCGCCGGGACGGTCGATTATTATCAGCCTTACGAGTTCTCGTTTGCCGAGCTGCGCGACAAAGCGCTGGCCGCTCGACCTGATTTGAAGGCCGCGCAGCTCAGTGAGCGCGCCGCCGACGCGTCCATCCGTTTGCAAGACGCTCAGCGCATCCCGGATCTCACGTTAGGAGCGGGTGTCAATCAGGTTCCGTCGGGCACCAGCACTTACAACGTGGGCGTCGGCATTACGCTGCCAGTGTCGAATCGCAATCAGGGCGAGCGCGCTAAGGCGCTCATCGAAAAAAGGAAGGCGCAAAATCAACAGCAGTTGGTTACCAATCAAGTGCTGAGCGATGTGGACAAGGCGCTGGTTGCGTTCGACATTCAGAAGCGGCGAGTCGAGCTTTACCGCACCGGCGTGCTTACCAAGGTCAATGAAATTCAGAACCTGACGGAGTTTTCTTTGAAGGCCGGCGAAAGCTCTACCCTTGAATTGCTGGATGCTATCCGCACGCGGCGCGAAACGCTGGCCAGTTTTTACCAGACGCTTTTTGATTACCAGGTATCGCTGCTCGACCTTGAATTGGCGACCGCAACGACTCTGCAAAAGTAAGTGCGCGGACGAGAAAGGATGTCAGACATGTTCTACCGAAGATTAATTCATGCGCTCTTGATTCTGTCGCTGCTAATCGCGCTGGTGTGCGGCGGCTGCCAGAGGGCTGCTAATGCGCCCCCCAATCCTTCCCGCCAGCAGACGAACGCGGCGACCTCAGAGTCAGCCCATGCAATCGAAACTGAAATAGTCACACTGCAACCCATCGCGGGCGCGATCCTTGCCACCGGGAAGATCCTCGTCACGGAGGACCGCGTCGCAATCATCGGGCCCGTTCATGGAGGGAGGCTCGTGCGTCTTTACGCAGGTCAGGGCAGCAACGTGAAGAAAGGGCAGAAGCTGGCCGACCTTGAATCGGCGGATATTGATCAAGCCGAAGCCGATTATCTCAAGGCGCTCGCGGATTATGAGAATGCTCGTCGCACGTCGGCGGCTGAGGTTAAGTTCGCCCAAGCCACCTACGACCGCACCAGGATGCTCTACGAAAAGACCATCACCGCGGGAAAAAATCTCCAAGCGGCCGAGCATGACCTGGAGGTGGCTAAAGCGTCGGCAGAAAGCTCTGTTGCGGGGACGAGATCGGCGCTCACGGCCGCCCGCCGCCATTTGCTCATACTCGGTTTGAAACAGTCTGATATTGACTCGTTGAAAAACAAGCCGGATTCGCCGGTGCTCTTTTCTCTTACTTCGCCCATTACCGGCATAGTGGTCGAACGCAACGCCACCATAGGCGCGACCGTTGGGTCGGACGCCAACGTTTTCAAGATAATCGATCTCTCGCGCGTCTGGATCGACGCGAACGTATTTGAAAAAGACCTCGAGCGGGTGAGGCGCGGCCAGGAGGTCAAGGTTTCAGTCCCGGCATTTCCTGAATCGAGTTTTTCAGGCAGGGTCATTCTGATTAACAGCGTGGTGGACCCGGAGACCCGCAGCGTGAAGGTTCGCACAGAGGTTCCAAACCCCGACGGCCGGCTGAAACCGGATATGTTTGCCAATGTCCAGATCATCACCGACCTGCATCGCTCCTCGATTTCGATTCCCCAATCGGCTGTGCTGAACGACGGCGGGAAAACGGTGGTCTTCGTAAGCGAAGGCGGCGGCTACAAAAAGCGCGTGGTAATCGCGGGGATACAAAGCAGCGACCGGATTGAAATTCGCGACGGACTCAACGCCGGTGACAAGGTTGTCGTGAAGGGAAACTACCTTCTGCTTCAACAAAGTAAGCCCGAGCAATAGAGGAATGTCCGACAAACTTTAGTTTGTCGAAGGGCAACGACAAGCTAAAGCTTGTCGGACATCAAACGATTATGACCGACAATTTCATTGCCTTCTTTTATCGCGAGCGGTTGCTGGTGGCCGTTGTCTCAATGCTCATCGTGGCCGGCGGCATCCTCGCGCTTTCCAGGTTGAACGTCGACGCCTTCCCGGACGTCACCCCCGTGCAAGTCGAAATCGACACTGACGCGCAGGGACTGGCGCCACAGGAAGTCGAGCAACTCATCAGCTTTCCCATCGAAAATGTGATGAACGGAATTTCGGGCGTCACCCGCGTCGAGTCGATCTCGAAGTTCGGCCTGTCGGTGGTCGTGGTCTATTTCAAGGACGACACGGATATTTACTTCGCCCGTCAGCAAGTCTTTGAGCGTCTCTCGTCCGCAAAAGATCGCATCCCGGCAGGGTTCGATCCCTCGATGGGGCCCATCACCACCGGCACCGGCCAGATCTATCTTTACGAAATCGTCGGGCGCGGCAAGAGCAATCAGGAACTGCGCACAATTCAGGACTGGATAGTAAAACTGCAACTGCGCACAGTGCCCGGTGTCGCCGACGTGCTTAGCTTTGGCGGGGACGTCAAGCAGTATCACGTCATCGTCGATCAGCAGGCGCTGGTCAATTACAACATCACGCTCAAATCGCTCTTCGAAGCAATTCAGGCGAACAATCAAAACACCGGCGCAAATTTTATCGAGCACGGTGACGATCAGTACGTCGTGCGCGGAATTGGACTGGTCAAAGACGTCGAGGACATCCAGAACATCGTGCTCGACTCGCGCGGCGGAACGCCTATCCGCGTCGGTGACGTGGCAAAGGTTGAAGTCGGAAACGAGATCCGCCAGGGTGCGGTCACCAAAGACGGACAGGGCGAAGTCGTAACCGGTATCGTCCTCAAGCGAATCAACGAAAACACCAAACAGGTGATCGAGCGGATAAAGGAAAAAGTAGTAGAGATCAACAAGGTGCTCCCCGAAGGCGTAAGCATCGTCGATTATTACGATCAATCGGAGCTGGTCGATAACAGCATACACACGGTGGTCAAGTCGCTGATCGAAGGCGAGGTGTTGGTGCTGTTGATTCTGGTGCTGCTGCTGGGGGAATTTCGCGGCTCGCTGATCACTGCCGCGGCCATTCCTTTCTGCATGCTGGTCGCGTTCATACTGATGTGGTACTCAGGACTGTCGGCAAACCTCACGTCGCTCGGCGGCCTGGCCATAAGCATCGGCATGATGGTCGACGCCACGGTCGTGATGGTCGAAAACATCTATCGCCATCTTGAAGAACACCGCGAACATTCCGTACGCGAAGCGATACTGGTCGCTGCTCAGGAAATCGGGCGACCGATGTTCTTCGCTATCCTCATCGTCATCGCAGTCTTTCTGCCGGTCTTCACCTTGCAGGGCATCGAGGGCAAGCTGTTCAAGCCGCTCGCTTACGCGGTCACGTTTTCGATGATTGGCTCGATGTTGATGGCGCTGTGCATAGCCCCGATGCTGTGCGCCTTGTGGTTGCGGTTGAAGAAAGGCAAGGTCCGCACAAATCCGATCATCGGATTCTTCAAAGGCATTTACGTCCCCGTCCTAAAGTGGACCATCGCTCACCGGTATATCACGCTGACGCTCGCGGCGCTCTTGCTCATCTGGAGCGTGGCCGACGTGTTCATACTCGGCAGCGAGTTTGTGCCCACGATCGATGAGGGCAACATGCTGGTGCGGGCGACTATGCCTGCCAGCATTTCGCTGACGCGGGCAATCGAAGTCTCTTCCCAGATTGAAAAGTCTTTGCGCGAGTTTCCCGAAGTTGAAACTGTCGTAGCCAAGATCGGCCGCGCTGAGCTGGGCGGCGATCCCGAGAGCGTCAGCAATGACGAGCTGTACGTGCGCCTGAAACCGAAAGGTCAATGGACGACAGCCAGGACGAAAGATGAATTAGTTGACGCCATGCGCCGCCGAGTGGAAGGGTTTCCCGGCGTTCAGTTCAACTTTTCACAGGTCATCCAAACTCGCAACGACGAACTCATCTCGGGCATCAATGCGCAGATTGCCGTTAAGATTTTTGGCGAAGACCAGGAAACTCTGCGCAAGGTGGGCGAAGAGATTCGCGACGCTATGTCTCACGTTCGCGGAGTCAAAGACCTCGCGGTCGAGCAGTCCGCGGGTGAGGAGCATCTGGAGATCTCTTTGGATCGCGATAAGCTGGCGCGCTATGGACTGAACATCGCCGACGTGCTTCAAGTCGCCAAGATCGCAATTGGCGGAGACGAGGCGACCGACGTGCTTGAAGGCCAGCGTCGCTTTGCGATATTCGTACGCCTGAAGGAGAACTATCGCAACCAGGTTGAAAAGCTCAACGACATTTTGATTGCCGCGCCGGTGGGCGGACGAGTGCCGCTCGGACAGTTGGCGACGTTTCGACTTTCGAGTGGCGATTCGGTCATCAGCCGCGAGAACGCGCTGCGCCGCGTCGTGGTGAAGTGCAATGTCACCGGGCGCGACATAGGCGGCTTCGTTCACGATGCGCAAGCCGTGGTGACCCAGCAGGTCAAAACTCCGCCCGGATACTTCATTACCTGGGGCGGGCAATTCGAAAACGCCCAGCAGGCCACGCGCCGGCTGCTGATCGCCATACCGATTTCGCTTTTGCTGGTATTCGTGTTGATCTACGCCTGCTTCAGTTCGCTGCGCAACACGCTGACAATCATCTTCAATATTCCGATCGCGCTGGTGGGCAGCACGACGTTCCTGCTTATCTCGGGATTCCCTTTGAGCGTTCCGGCGATCGTTGGATTCATTGCGGTCTTTGGGATCGCGGTCCAAAACGGGATGGTGATGGTGTCCTACATCAACAAGCTTCGCAACCGGGGAATGGAGCTGCACGAGGCCGTGATCACCGGCGCCAGCGTTCGTCTGCGGGCCGAGTTGTTGAGCGCCCTGATTGGCACCATCAGCCTGATACCCTTTATTATCTCGTCCGGGACTGGCGCCGAAATCGAGAAGCCGCTGGCAATCGTGGTAGTTGGTGGCCTGGTGACCCGCCCGATAAAGATCGTGATTCTGCCAATGGTCTACGAGTGGGTAGAGCGCCGCGCCGACCACCGCGCCGCCCGAAGAGCCGAGGTCGCCCTCGAGTAGCGCCTAAGCCATTGGGTAGTGGGTCAGTGTGAAAGAGTGGCACGGGCGTCTCGCCCGTGAATCACGCGCAAGATGCGCGTGCCACAACCAAACTGACCCACTACCAGCCATTGACAGGCTTCGCGGGTCTCTCTAGAATTACGCTTTGGTTAAGAGCTTTCCCTTTCACTGAGGAACCGACAATGAGTCTCGTTAAGATCATCGTCATTACCGTCCTGATAGTCCTCAGCATTCTGCTTTTCGGGCGCTTTCTATTTTAGCCCGATTTCGCAGCATGGCCTGGCACGACGCGCACAAACAACGCGCCCCGCGATTCCCTCTGCGTCTGGTCACAGCGGTCATCCTGGTTATCCTCTCAACCGCGAGTTCCCTAAACAAAGCCACTGCGCAGGAACCGGATGACGTCGTTCGCATCCGCACCGACCTCGTTACGATCCCGTTGATCGTAACCGACTCTCGCGGACACCGCATTCCGAATTTGAGTAAGGACGACTTTGTCCTCGCTGACTACAATAGCGCCGCCAAAATCGATTACTTCGCATCGGGCGAAGAGCGAGTTGCTCTCGCCTTTATCCTCGACAATTCCGGCAGCCTGCGCGAACAGCTTTCACGGCAGCGCGATGCGGCGCTCGCCTTGTTCTCACGTTTTGGCCCCAACTCAACCGTGGCGATAATTCGTTTTGGCCAACAAGCCAAGATCACTGCGCCCTTCACTGGCGAAAGCGAGAAAGCGCGATCCGCGTTCGACGCGCCGGGTCCGTTAAGCGAACGAACCGCGATCTTCGACGCAGCGTCTACAACTGTGGAGCTTTTTCGATCGCGCGGGGAAAACTCAGCCGAGCGCCATATCGCGATTCTGATCAGCGACGGTCTCGACACCGCCAGCAAAGCCGCCGCATCTCAAGTGATTGAAGCCGCCAACCGCGCTAACCTCTCTTTCTATGTTATTCAACTACCGCTATTCACACCGCGCGATGGACGGCTGGCTCCGCGCCCCGCGGCGAAAGGCTTTCGCGACCTCGCGGAGAAAACTGGCGGAAGATATTTTGTTGCCGGAAATGTGCATACTGCTTTGACTCCCGACGCGCCGATCGATCTGGCGCCGGTGTTCGCGGCGATCGAAGAAGACCTTCGCAGCCAATACGTGCTTGGCTTTTATCCTCGCGAGACGTCGCGCGATGGCCAGCCGCATCAAGTGGCAATCGGACTCGCAAATCGAAAGAGCAAACTTCGCGTCCGTCAGATGAAGACAACTTACCTATTGAGCAAGTGAGACATGACTGAAACTAACAACCAGGGTTTGGTAAAGATTCGCCGCGCGTTGATCAGCGTTTCAGACAAAACCGGCATCGTGGAATTCGCGCGCGAACTGAAACGATTCGGCGTCGAAATTATCAGCACCGGCGGCACGGCGAAGGCTTTGCGCGACGCCGGCATCGAAGTGCGCGACGTTTCCGACGTCACCGGCTTCCCTGAAATGATGGACGGCCGCATCAAGACTCTGCATCCGAAAATCCACGGCGCCTTGCTCAGTGTGCGCGACAATCCAGAGCATCAAGCCGCAATGGATGAACACGGCATCGAACCAATCGACATGGTTGTGATCAATCTTTATCCATTCGAGGAAACGATTGCGCGCGACGGCGTGACGCTGGAAGAAGCCATCGAGCAAATCGATATTGGCGGCCCGGCGATGATTCGCTCCGCGGCGAAGAACTGGAAGGATGTTGCCGTGATTGTTTCAAACGACTTCTACCAACCAATCATCGACGAAATAGAGCGACACGACGCGTCGTTGACCAAAACGACTCGTTTGAAACTGGCGCGCCAGGCGTTCTCGCGCACGGCCAGCTACGACATGATGATTTCCAGCCACTTAACGTCCTCCTTACTTGATATCGGCGATTCACCGCGCGGGCGCGGCATTGGGAGTTTCGGTGGTGGGGGCGGCAGTAGTTTTTCAATCGCGAAAATGGCTGCGCGTCTGAATCAACAAATGAGCGAGCTGAGCGATCGCGGCTTCCTGCTGCTGCAAAAGAAATCCGATCTGCGTTACGGCGAGAATCCTCATCAGAAGGCCGCGCTATACGAAGCCGGCTTCAAATCGGGCGTGGCAAACGCAGAACTCCTCTCTGGCAAAGAAATGTCCTTCAACAACTACGTGGATGCCGACGCGGCGTGGCAACTTGTCTGTGACTTCGATGATCTTGCCTGCGCCATTATCAAGCACACAAATCCTGCCGGAATGGCGCTGGGAGCATCAGGCGAAGAAGCTTATCGCAAGGCGCTCGCCTGCGATCCGGTTTCGGCGTTCGGCGGCATCGTCGCTTTCAACGCACCGGTTGATGAAGCCGCCGCTCGTACAGTCACTGAAATCTTCACGGAAGTCATCATCGCACCGGATTATGAAACTGGAGCGTTGGAAGTCTTGAAAGCGAAGAAGAACCTCCGCGTTTTGCGCGCCGGCGCGTCAGCACCAATCGAAGGACTAGAGTACAAGCAAATCTCCGGTGGGATGCTGGTGCAAACCCGCGACACGCATCGCTTGAAACGCGAAGACTTGAAAGTTGTCAGCAGTCGCGCGGCCTCTGACAAAGAGATCGACGATCTGCTTTTCGCCTGGACCGTCTGCAAGCACACTAAGTCGAACGCAATCGTTTACGCGCGCGACAAACAAACCGTCGGCGTCGGCGCGGGTCAGATGTCGCGGGTCGATTCGGTGAAGCTTGGCGCTATGCGCGCGCAGCTTCCCATCGAAGGCTCCGTGTTGGCGTCGGATGCGTTCTTCCCTTTTCGTGACGGTATTGATGAAGCCGCGAAACATGGAATTACCGCCGTGATTCAACCGGGCGGTTCCGTGCGCGACGAAGAAGTCATCGCTGCGGCTAATGAGCACAGCCTCGCCATGGTCTTCACCGGCGTGCGGCATTTCAAACATTAGCTTGCTCTTTTCCCTAAACCTCCTTAATACTCTGGCGCTAGAAGTTAATCGTCGAGTAAGATCGACAGCGCGAGTCGCCACGCGCATTGGTCAGATGGGATGGTTTCAATGTCAACGCGCAGTCTTGCATTGTTATCGCTATTCTTTTTCTCTTTTGCGACAGGGGCACAACCACCTGTTGGCTCGCAGAGCCAGGTCGCCAGTCAAGAGCCGAACAATCAGCACTTCCGGCAATACAAGCAGCTAGTAGAGCGTGTGAAGAAGGGAGACCTGACTGTTGACTTCGTGCAGTTGATCTCAGCCGCATCCGATTGGGATCGCTCGGAGAAGGGAGTATTTGAACCTGCAAATCGTGAGGCCATGGTCGAGGCCTTCAAGAAAAAGAACTACAAGAAGGCGGTCGAACTGGCCGAAGTCGTACTTGATTACGAATTCACCAACAGGGGACTCCATCTTGCCACTGCCAATGCCTACAAGAAATTGGCAGAAAATGAGAAAGCTGATCTTCATTCTAAGTTGGCCGAGAAGATCCTTACCGCCTTGCTGACTACAGGAGACGGTAAGTCGGTGGAAACAGCGTATTGCGTCCAGTCTATTAATGAGGAATACGTCATCATGCGACACTTTGGCTATAAGGTAACCAGTCAGGCATACATCATGTCGAATATGAGTGGTTACGATTTGCTATCGGGGAAGGATGAAAAAACAGGAAAAGACGTTGGCCTGTACTTCGATATTAGCGGTCTGTTCACTCGATGCTTACAAAGCCACCAAGAAAAGAAGAACTAGGCTATGCTAAATAACAAACTCGGAATAATCTTCGGTGTCGCGAACAAACGCTCCATCGCCTGGGCCACGGCGCAGGCATTGCACGAAGCGGGCGCGCGTCTGGCGTTTGCCTATCAAGGCGACCGGCTGAAAGAAAATGTCGAAAGTCTGACGAAAGCCGAGATGCCGGATTCGCCGCTGCTGTCGTGCGATGTCACGAAGCAGGAAGAAGTTGACGCGACCTTTAAGCGGCTGGCATCGGAATTTGGCCGGCTCGACTTTCTGATCCACAGCATCGCCTTCGCGCCGCGCGAAGCGCTGGAAGGCGAATACATGAAAGTTGAGCGCGACGCTTTCGCCCAGGCTTTGGAAATCAGCGCGTACTCGCTGACGCAACTGGCCCGCGCGGCGGCGCCTTTGATGACCGAAGGCGGTAGCATCGTCACGATGACTTTCCACGGCGCCGAAAAAGTCTACCAGGGCTATAACGTAATGGGCGTGGCCAAAGCCGCTCTGGAATCCAGCGTGCGCTATCTGGCCGCCGACCTTGGCCCGCGCAACATCCGCGTGAACGCCATCAGCGCCGGACCGATTCAAACTCTTTCCGCGCGCGGCGTCGCCGGCCTCAGCACAATGTTGAAGCATCACGCCGAACGCGCGCCTTTGCATCGCAACGTCGAGCCGCGCGAGGTCGGCAACACCGCGCTCTTCCTCTGCAGCTCGCTTTCGTCCGGCATCACGGGCGAAACGATCTACGTCGATTGCGGCTATAACATCATGGGCCTCTAGTAGCATAGACTTTAGTCTGTGGAGTCTCTGGTCGAGACTTCTGCTACATTGAAATCACAGACTGAAGTCTATGCTACCTCTGAACATGAACGACGAATTCGACAAAACAATTCACGGCACGCAGGACGAGCGTTTGCTCGAAACGCCGCACGCCGATGAGTTCCTGCACACCGACACCTGGCGCGTGTTTCGCATCATGGGCGAGTTCGTCCAGGGCTTTGAAGACCTGGCCCGCATCAAGAACGGCGTCGCCATCTTCGGCTCGGCGCGCACGCAATCCGACGATCCCGAATACAAGGCGGCGCAAGAGACCGCGGCGCTATTGGCGCGTGCAGGCTGTTCGGTGATCACCGGCGGCGGTCCCGGCATCATGGAAGCCGCCAATCGCGGCGCGTTCGAAGCCGGCGGCACGTCGGTGGGGTGCAACATCGAACTGCCGCACGAGCAGGGCTCGAATCCTTACCTCACGCTCTCGCTCAAGTTCAAATACTTCTTCGTGCGCAAGATGATGTTCGTGAAATACAGCGACGCCTTCATCATTTTTCCCGGCGGCTTTGGCACGATGGACGAACTGTTTGAAGCGCTCACGCTGATTCAGACGAAGAAGATTCACAATTTCCCGGTCGTGCTCTACGGCTCGCAGTATTGGAAAGGAATGTTGGAGTGGTTGAGAGGGCCGATGCTGGGCGAAGCAAAAATCGTGGAAGACGACCTCAAGCGTCTGCACTTGACCGACTCACCGTCAGAGATTGTCGAGATTATCTCGCGCTTTCAAAACGCGCAGAACGAGGCCGCCACTTAGTTGACCCCGGAAGTTCCATACACGCCGGAAGTATCAAGCTTATAAACCTGTATCCCGCGAAACGATGCGAGCGCCGTAGGCGCGACATCTTTATAGAACCGCGTCCTGTTTTTCTTTACTGCGCGGGCGCGAAGCTGGCTTCGCGCCCGCTAATTGATTTGGATTTAGCGTCTGCTGCTATAAATATTTCGTGCCTACGGCACTAGGAATTCTCTCTAAGTTCGGCAATTAACCATTCCAGATACGGCGCTGAGGAATCGGTAACGGAAACAGCGATAATCTCCGGCGTCTCGTAACTGTGCGTGGCGCGAACTTTGCTCTCTAATTCATCGAATCGCGAACGCAGAGTCTTAGCCAGAAGTAGAATCTCTTTCTCACGTTTGACTTCACCCTGCCAACGATAGACCGATTCAATTTCAGGTAGGATCTGAACGCAGGCTGCCAGTCGCGCGGAGACCAGTGCCTGAGCAATGCGGTTCGCTTCTTCCCGATTGGGCGCTGTCATCAAAACTACGATTGGCTCGGAGGAGGTCATGGCTCTGCTGTTTAGAGTTCAAGCTTTAGCTTGCCGCAGTTACAAAGGACAACCTGAAGGTTGAACTCTAAACTTCGTCGTGTTCGTCTTCTTCAGACACGGGGCCGGTCAACGGCGAAGTATCTTCGCCAAAGAAAGACGCGTAAAGCTCCCGCGCCCGATCAAGGTCGCGCTCATCGACGAGCACCTGCGCGCCCGGGGCCATCACCGAAAACAATGGTGAGAATTGATCCGAAGCTCCCGACTGCACGACCGAGCGAATGTTATTCTGCTGCAAGATGTCGTTGACCATCTCGGCCTCGGCCGGTGAAGACAAAGTGTGGAGCGTCACAAAGCGCGCCTCGCTGTCGTCGCTCGCACCGGCTTCCACAGTCAGGCGCTCGACCAACTCCGCGCCGTCGTCGGCACAGCGCGTGATGCCAGGCTCGTATTCAGCTTCACAGGTTGGACAAAACATGTTGGGATTGTAGCGCAAGATGCCATCTTGCGCGATTCGTAAGTTAACAACTTGCGCTACTGCGCCGCCCTTTGAAATGGAATCTCTTCAAAATGCGTGAATCGTTTGAAGTCACGAAAACGCTGATTGATTTCGTCGGCCGTCAGGCGCTGCACCCGCTCGGTGCCGAACTCTTCGACGTTGAATGAGGCCATCACCGAACCAAAGATCATCGCGCGGCGCAGCGCGGCTTCATCCAGCTTCCCCTGACTCGCCAAATACCCCATCAAGCCGCCGGCAAAGGTGTCGCCCGCGCCGGTCGGATCGAAAACGGCTTCGAGCGGATAAGCCGGAATCGCGAAGTAGCTTTCTTTCGTGAACATCGCCGCGCCGTACTCGCCGCGCTTCACAATCAAGGTACTCGGGCCCCACGAAAGAATTTTGCGGGCCGCTTTGATCAAGTTAGGCTCCCCGGCCAGTTGCCGCGCTTCAGCGTCGTTGATGATGACCAGGTCGACCACTTCGATGGTCTTTTGCAAAGAATCGCGCGTGGTGTCGATCCAAAGGTTCATGGTGTCGAGCGCCACCAATTCGGCGTTCGGAATTTGTGCGCGGACGCCGCGCTGTAAGTCTGGCTGAATATTGCCGAGAAAAACCAGCCGCGACTTCTTTGAGCTTTCAGAAAGTTTCGGCTCGAAGCCAGCGAAAACATTTAGCTGAGTTTCCAGCGTGTGCGCGACATTGAGGTCGTATTCATAACGGCCATGCCATTGAAAGGTTTGGCCATCGGGAATCACTTCCAGGTCGGAAGTATCCACATTGTGGCGGGCAAACACGTCCCTCTCAGCCTGACCAAAGTCGCCGCCGACCACGGCGACTACGCGCACGTCGGTGAAAAAGCTGGCGGAGATCGAGAAGTGCGACGCGGACCCACCGAGCATTCGATCGCGCTTGCCGAACGGCGTTTCGACTGCATCAAAAGCAACTGAACCAACGACCAGTAGTGACATGGTTTTGATTTGTGAATTTGGAATTTGGAATGTGAGTCTTGGATCTTCAGTCTTACTGCCTCCCGCCTTCTGCCTACTGCTTACTCTCTTTCGGTTTCGGCCCGCCGAGTCCCTTCAGATCCTCTTCAGCCTGCTTACGAAACGAACTGTCGGGATAACCGTTGACCAACTGCGACAGGTAATCTCTCGCGTCTTCACGCAACTTGTCAGACGTAACTTTGCTGGCTTGCTTGCCCTTATTTTCCGCCAGCCGGAGGCTGCTCTCGCCGGCCATGAACAGCACTTCGTCGATCTTTGAGAAGACCGGATTGCCCGCGATGATCTCTTCGCAGCGCTGCAAGGCAGCGACGTATGCTTTCTTCAGTTTGAAGTAATGCCGCGCCACCTCCAGATTGTGCAACGAGTCTTTCTCGAGATCGGGATCGCGCACGACCTGCGGCCCCTCCTTGGCGCTGCCTTGCGCTCGCGCCAACGGCACTACGACAAACAGCGCCAACAAACAAATCATGATCAAACAAGCGTTCTTCATAACTTCACTCCATCAACTTTCAAACTCCGAACTCCGAAACACCAAACTTATTTCTTGTACTTTCCAATGATGGCATCGAGCTTACGCGTGGTTGCTTCCGGCCACAAATCCGGCGCCGTAAAAATTGCGTTCTTCAAAGCTGACCCACACTTGCACTTGCGCGCAGACCCCTTCAAACGCTTCACCGTTTCGCGCATGATTACCTGCGCGTTGCGTACGTTCTTGTTCAAGTATTCGATGACAGTTTCCACCGTCACCGCGTCGTGGCCGGGATGCCAGCAGTCATAATCCGTGACTAACGCCAGCGTCGCATAACAAATCTCAGCTTCGCGCGCCAGCTTGGCTTCCTGCAAATTCGTCATGCCAATCACGTCCATCCCCCACGAGCGATACACATTCGATTCAGCCACGGTCGAGAACGCTGGGCCTTCCATGCAAATGTATGTGCCGCCGCGATGAGCTTTCACTTCGGCAGCTTTGCAGGATTCTTCAAGCACGTCGCCGAGATCGCCACACACAGGATGCGCAAACGCGAGGTGCGCGACGATGCCCTCGCCAAAGAAAGTTGACTCTCGCGCTCTGGCGCGCGTGCGATCGAAAAACTGATCCGGAATCACCATGTCGAGCGGCGCATACTTTTCCTGCAAAGAACCGACAGCCGAAGCCGACAGGATGCGCTCGACGCCCAAAAGCTTCATGCCGTAGATATTCGCGCGAAACGGAACTTCGGTCGGCGTGAAACGATGGCCGCGCCCGTGACGCGGCAGAAACGCTACGCGCTCGCCTTCGAGCGTGCCGAGAATGAATTTATCGGACGGACTACCGAACGGAGTCTGAATCTCGATCTCGTCGATCTCCGTCAGCTCCGGCATCTGATAAAGCCCGCTGCCGCCGATGATGCCGATTCGCACTTGGGACATGAGATCTATTTCTTATCTTTGCAATTATTTTCCGCGACGTACTTGCTGAGTGAACCATCGTTACGCTTGACCAACAAATCATCCATGAAGGCATTCTTCGCCTTTTGCTGATCTCTGACCATCGACTCATAAGAAGTCAACGCGCTTCCGATGCCGGCCAGTTGCGCCGCGTCTTCGTCCTTAGTAGTACCATCGGCCATGCATCCTGCTAGTTCAAGAGCTTGCGCTATGTACGTTTTATCTTCGTCGCTCCATTGGATAATGACTTTGTACTGAGCCATTATTCAGACTCCCGGAATGGGTTCTTGTTGCTTGCCCCCCAAAACAACCGCCCGCAGTTTTCCATCTTCCTGAATCACCCGGCACAAAGGCTCGTCCGGATCGTGATAAAACAGGCACGTCCAATTCTCCCGCGCCGCTTGCGGCAACAATTTCTTTTTCGCTTCGAGCGTTTCCACCGGATAAAGATCGTAGCCCATGATCCACGAGAACGGCACGTGCGCGCGCATCGGCACCAGATCGGCAAAGCCAAACAGCGTGCGGCCCTCGAGATCCAAGCGCCAGCACTGCATCGATCGATTGTGGCCGGGATGGTTTTCCAGGCGCAGCCCGGGCACTACTTCATAGTTTGCTTCTTTCAACTCGAGTTGTCCGCTCGCGTGCAGCGGCTGCCAGTTGTCCGGCAAATAACTCGCCCGATCGCGTTCGATGGGTTGCTCGGCGTGTTCGAACTCCGCGCGCGAAACAAAATACCGCGCCTTCGGAAAAGCCGGAACGGCCTGACCACTGGCATCAAGCCTCGTATTTCCGCCGGCATGATCGAAGTGCAGGTGAGTGTTGACGACGATCGTTATTTCTTCCGGCCCAACTCCGGCGATCGCGCGCAGCGATTCCTCAAGCGGTCGCGCGCGCGTGATGCCATACATCGCGGTATATTTAGCCGGCAATTTCTCGCCGATGCCCGTCTCGATCAGAATCTTCTCCGCCCCGGCTTCGACAAAAACACAGTTCATGTTCATGCGAATGCGATTCTGTTCGTCTGGCGGACACGCCCGTGACCAGAGGTTGCGCGGCACTACCCCAAACATCGCTCCGCCGTCGAGACGAAACTCAGTATCAGGAATAATCTCGACGCGATAATCACCAAATTGCATTAGCCTTGCGCTCGCCTAACGCTTGACCCCCTTGAGTGGAGCCTTGGGACCCGGAGCTGTTGTAGGCGGTGGTGCTTCAGGCGGACCACCCGGCGGGAAGCCTTGCGGCATCTGCGGCTGCGGTGGCGGAGCAGTTACGGCAAAATTCTCAGCAATGGCAATGTGCGAGCCCTGACGCTTAACAATCTCCTCGAGCATCTTCTTCTCTTTGTCCTGTTCAACCGCATCGCGCGCTGTATCGCGCGGAGACTTCGGCGGACCGAACGGGTTCGCCGCCCCGGCCGGGATCAGAATATGCCGCGCATGAACTTGTTCCTCAGGCTTGCCATCCTTTATTTCCGTGCGCTTCTCTTCCACCTTGATGATGTGAAAACCGAACTGGCTCTCGACGAGGTCGCTAATCTGTCCGGGTTGCAGAGCGAAAGCCGCTTTATCAAATTCAGCCACCATCTGCCCATGACCGAACCAGCCGAGGTCGCCGCCTTTGTCCTTGCTTCCGGGATCGGTTGAAAACTCTTTGGCCAGCGCGGCGAAATCCTCGCCGGCGCGCGCGCGCTTCAACACGTCCTCGGCCTTCGCGCGATTCTGTTTGTTGTCCAGCTCCGGATGCTTGGCAATGTACGCGTCTATCTCAGGCTCGGTCGCTTTGGTGTTCGGAATCAAAGTCTCTTGCGCGTAGGTCGAGGCCAAGAGCCGCGCTTGCTCCAGCATAATTTGCAACTCAACGCTGCGCTTCTTATCGATGCCGGCGGCGATCCCGCGTCGTTCCCCGACCAGCGCCTGTCCCAACTGATGTTTGATTTCCTTCATCTGTTCGTCGGGAATTTGCTGCCCCGCCATCGCCGGATTATGCGCCTGCGCGTCCTTCAGAAACTGATTGAAACGTTCTTCCTGCCCGGGCTCTTTAAAGAAGGTGTCGATTTCGGCATCAGATATTGGCGCCGCTCCCGGCACTTCGCGCTGCGACTGCTGATAGTTCTGACCGATGACGAGCGCACGCACGAGATCCATCTGGCGTTTGATGTCAGGGCGATAAGCGATCCCTTTGGCGCGGGCTTCTTCGGCAACCGCGAGCAGCTCGCGCACGTTTTTGGCAAAGTCCTTGCGCGCGGCGTCGTCCGTAGCCAAACGCTGGCGCGTCTGAGGCGCCTGATCGGAAGCGATCTGGGTCATATCGTCGGGGCTGAGATTGATCGAAGCCGAGCGACTGGCTTTCACCTGCCAGGCGATCAATCCAATCGAGAAAACAATGCCGACTCCGGCGGCAATCCACGCTTTGGTTGTTGAGTTCAAGACGAGTCTTCCTTTCAATCGGGCGTTTAGAGTACCAACTTCAGTTGGGTCTTTCTCCTGATCTTCCAACTAAAGTTGGTACTCTATACGCCGTTATTCAAACTACACCTTCTGTACCAATTCCAGCAGCACACCGCCCGTCGATGATGGATGAACAAAGGCCACAAGGCAACCGCCGGCGCCCGTTCGCGGCTGTTCGTCAATCAGCCGCGCGCCTTTTTCTTTCATCTTCGCGAGCTCGGCGCGAATGTCGTCCACACGCACCGCGATATGGTGAATTCCCGGCCCGCGTTTGTCGAGAAACTTCGAGATCGGCGAGTCCGCCGAAGTTGGTTCAAGCAACTCGATGCAAGACTCGCCCAGCGATAGCTTCGCGACGCGTACCTTTTGTTCCGCTACTTCTTCAGTCTCGCCGAAATCCACACCAAGCGCTTCACGCCACCACTTCGCCGCGTCATCAATGCCATTTGTCGCGATGCCGATGTGATCGATCTTCATCTTGTAGGGGCGGGGCTCGTCCCCGCCCGGACTCCTGACGCAAATTGTGCGCGGGCAGGGACAAGCCCTGCCCCTACTTCCCTTGAATCAATTCATCAACCGCCGAATACGGATCGCGCTTCTTGCCGGCAACTTCCGCCGCCAGGCGATCGAGTGTTTCCGACGCTGAGTCTCCATTCAACGCCTGCGCCAGCAAACGCTCGCGCAACAACTCAAGGATTCGCCAGCGCGCAATTGCCTGCCGCCGAGCGCCGGTCGAGTCAGTCTTCTGTTGCGCCTCGCGACATTGATCGATGGCCGAGGCCAGCTCTTCGATGCCTTTGCTTTCAATCGCGATGGTCTTGACGATTGGTGGTTGCCAGCCGTCTTCGCGCATGGCCAGAGACAACAACGCCTCGACTTCTTTCTCAGTTCGCAAGACGCCTTCGCGATCCGCCTTATTGATCGCAAAGATGTCGCCGATTTCCATGATCCCGGCCTTCATCGCCTGCACATCGTCGCCCATTCCCGGCACGAGCACGACCACGCAAACGTCGGCGGTCTTGACGATTTCGACTTCGTCCTGACCCACGCCAACTGTTTCGATGATAATCTTCGCGTAACCCGCCGCGTCGAGAATCGCTACCGCGTCAACTGTCGCCCGCGCCAGCCCGCCGAGATTTCCGCGCGTGGCCATCGAACGAATGAAGACGCCTTTGTCCAGAGAGAGCGCCTGCATTCGAATTCGATCGCCGAGGATCGCGCCACCAGAGAACGGACTCGACGGATCCACGGCGATGATGCCGACGCGCTCGCCTCGCTTGCGATAAATGGCGGCAAGCTTGTCCACCAGCGAAGACTTGCCTGCTCCCGGCGCGCCCGTGATGCCAATCACCAATGCCCGGCCGGTGCGCGGGAAAACCTTTTTCATTAGCTCCGCAGCGTCCGCAGCGCCGTCTTCAACTTTCGAAATCGCGCGCGCCACTGCGTTCAGGTCGCCTGCTGTGATCCGATCGATGACCGAGTCTTCACCCATTAGCTACTCTTCAGAATTTCACGTGCGATGATCATCCGTTGAATCTCGGACGTACCTTCGCCAATCGTGCACAGCTTTGAATCGCGCCAGAACTTTTCGGCCGGATAGTCTTTCGTGTAACCATAGCCGCCGTGAATCTGGATTGCTTCTTCACAGACACGCACGCCCATCTCTGACGCGAAGAGTTTGGCCATTGAAGATACTTTGGTTGTCCGTTTGCCCTGGTCCTTCAGCGAAGCGGCGCGATACATCAAGAGCCGCGCGGCGTCGATTTGCGTGGCCATGTCGGCGAGCTTGAACTGAATCGCCTGAAACTCGCGAATGGGTTTCCCGAACTGTTGCCGTTCGCCGGAATAGCGCACGGCTGATTCGAAGGCGCCCTGGGCGATTCCCACCGCCAGAGCCGCAATCGAAATTCGCCCGCCGTCAAGAACCTCCATGGCGTTACGGAACCCCTGCCCTTCTTCGCCCAGGCGGTTTTGATCGGAAACAAAGCAGTCTTCAAACACCACACTCGCGGTCTCAGACGCGCGCAAGCCAAGCTTGTTTTCCTTCTTTGACGGCGAAAATCCCTTCATTCCCTTTTCGAAAATAAACCCCGTGATTCCTTTGCTGAGTTTCGTTCGATCCGTCGAAGCGAAAGCGACGCAGGTGTCGGCAGCAATCGCGTGGGTAATGAAGTTCTTTGAGCCGTTTATCACCCAGCCACCGTCTTTGCGCACCGCCGTAGTGCGCGTGCTGGACGCATCAGAGCCCGAGCCCGGCTCAGTCAAACCCCACGCGCCAAGATGATCGCCCGCGGCCAGCGGCGCGAGATATTTTTGTTTTTGTGCTTCAGTGCCGAACTGGTAGATGTGATTCGAACAAAGCGATGTGTGGGCCGCGACCGATATTCCCACTGAACCATCGACGCGCGACAGCTCCTCGATCACAGTCGCGTATTCGACATATCCCAAACCAGCGCCGCCGTACTCTTCGGGAAAAAGCACTCCCATCAATCCAAGTGCGGCCAGCTTTGGCTTTAGCTCGATCGGAAAGTGCTGAGCTTCGTCCCATTCCATCACGTGCGGCGTGATCTCGCTCTCAGCGAATTCGCGCACGCTCATTTTCATTTGACGCTGTTCGTCGTTGAGTTCGAAATCCATTTCTTTTGTGGCACAGACCGAAGTCAGTCTGCGTGACGCCTTACACTCAAACGACAGGCTGAATCGCCTGTCGCAATATGATTAGACCGTCGTTATTGTAACCTATTGATCATCGAAAGCGTGACCGCCGCGCCGCCACCTTCGCCTTCGGTTCGTTCGGCTCGTGACGGCGCTCGCCTGATCGCAACGGCTTGCCGGTCGGTCTCATCAGGCGCTTTACTTCAACTTCGGTCAGCAGGCGACAACTGCCCGGTTTAAGTTTCTGATCGCTGAGAGACCCGATGGCGACGCGCTGCAGTTTCAAGACCGAATGCCCGATGGCGTCGAACATGCGGCGAATCTGTTGATTGCGGCCCTGATGCAAAACCACCTGGAACCAGGCGTTCGTGCGCGTCTCTTCAACCTTGCGAATTTTCGCGGGCGCGCTGATCTCGCCATCATCCAGCTTGATGCCCCGACTCAAACGCGCGATCCCACTTTCCGAGGGCACGCCCTTGACCTTCACCTCGTAAACTTTCTCAATGCGATTGCGCGCCGCGGTAATGTGATTGGTAAAGTCACCGTCATTGGTGAGCAGCAGCAAACCCTCGGTGTTGAAATCCAGCCGTCCCACCGGATGCAAACGGCCGAGCGACGGCGGAATCAATTCCGTTACCAGCGGACGCCCTTCCGGATCGGCCATGCTGGTCAAGTAACCCTTGGGCTTATTCAGCAGTAGATAAATTTTCTCGCGCTTGCCCAGCAGCGGATTGATCAGACGCCCGCGCACCTTGATGTGATCGTCTTTGGGATCGGCTTTCGTGCCGAGTTCGGTCACGACTTTTCCGTTGACCGTGACCAGGCCCGCGACAATCAACTCTTCCGCATGACGGCGCGAAGCGAGGCCCGCGAGGGCAATCAGTTTTTGCAGGCGTTGTTGCATAAAACGCAGTATCAGATCGTCAAGCCCAACGAACGCCTACAAACTCGGCGGATACGCTTACAGTCTGCGAGTGCCTTACGAGCGATCTTCTTGTTCGCCATTAAACCAGGGTATCGATAGCCTATTGCATAAGTAGTTAACTCTTGCAGGTCAGGTCGCAATCGTCGCCAAGATGGTTTGATAGACAGAAGCAAGTCCAGCAACGTAGAGAGGTCATGGGTTTTGGGGAACGCGATCCTCGCTTCATGCAAGAGTGCCTTGAAGTATTTCTCGACGCACTGGCTGCGAGTGAAAACACACGGCGTCAAAATTCGGCTCTGCCGAGACTCGCAACTCCCGTTCGGCAGTGGCGCGATCACGCTCTGCCTTCGATACCCATTCTTCGGTTAGAGGATTCATACAGGGTGCGCCCTCGTTCAAAGACCTCGCGCATGAAACAGTCATGGTTGGCCAGTCTGAACTCTACATCCTCGGGCCGACGAACCATCAAATCCACTGAGAACCTTGGATTGATCTTGGTCTTCACCTCGGCAGCCTTGCTCAACGCATTGCCGCTGAACGGCATAACGACTAGCAGATCGACATCTGAATCCGGACGCGGAGAGCCATAAGCATATGACCCGAAAAGAACAACTCGTTCGGGCTCAAATTCCTTTACGATCCGATCACACAGTGATCGAATTCGCTCAATTCCTATCATGCTTGTGCGCTCCTCCAAAATTCACTCCCCTCCAGCCAAGTCCTGGAAGTCCTCGATGCTGGGCAGCTCGGTAAGATCCTTCAAACCAAATTGAATCAGAAACTCTTTTGAGGTGCCGTACATCATCGGCCGGCCGACGGTTTCCTTCCGTCCACGGGCGACGATGAGGCGCTTGTCGAGCAAGGTCTTGATGGCCGACGGAGATTGCACCCCGCGAATCTCAAGAATCTCCGGCACGGTGACTGGTTGTTTGTAGGCGATGACGGCGAGGGTTTCGAGCGAGGCCAGCGAGAGTTTTGCGCTGGGCTTTGATTTCAAGTACGCGCGCACCTGTTCGTGATGCTCAGGCCGCGTGGCAATCTGCCAACCGCCGGCGATTTCCCTGAGCTGCAAACCGCCGTTGCGCGCATCGCACTCCGCAGCCAATTCGCTGATAGCTTTTTCGACTGCGGCCAGGTCGACCTTGAGCACGTCGGCAATCGTTTTGGCGTTGAGCGGTTCGTCGGCGACGAAGATCAAAGCTTCGGCGATCGACTTGAGTTCCGCATCGCTGATTTCGCGGGTGCCTACGATTTCCGAGGCGTCGGTTGCTTCCGCCACTTCGTCTTCGCTTAGCTTTGCTGCTTTCGCTTGTTCACTCATAAACGACGTTCTTCACTATCAGCTATGCCGGGCTGACGGCCCGCGCGGTAATCTCGCCAAACGTCTCGCGCTGAAGCAGAGAGATTTCCGCCATCCGCACCAGCTCGAGCACTGAAAGAAATGCCACCACCAATTCGCGGCGCGATTGGGCTCGCTCAAAGAAGGTCCTCAGGTTCACTTCCCCGGCCGACCGCACCATGTTTCGCAGCCGCTCTATCATGTCAGCCATCGAAATCTCTTCGCGCTCGATCTCCATCAGCACTTCTTCTTTGTGCCGCGCGAGAATCTCCTGAAAGACCGTGAGCAGGTCGAAAAGTCCGACCGCGACTTCGGGATTGGTCTTGTCCGTCTCGAGTTCAGCGCGCGTAAACACGGCGCGCTCGACAGTCGCGCGAGACCAGAGGACTTCAGCGGCGGCCTTGAACTTTTGATGTTCGAGCAGGCGATCCACCAACTCAGTGCGGGGATCGATTAGCTCTTCTTCCTCCGTCCGCGGGTCGCGCGGCAGGAGCATGCGCGACTTCATCTCGATCAACTGCGCCGCCATCACCAGGAAATCACCCGCCAGGGCCAGATCGAGTTCCTTCATCAGATTCAGATAGCGCAGATATTCGTCAGTGATGCGGGCGATCGGAATGTCATAGATGTTGATCTGCTCCTGACGAATCAGATAGAGCAGCAAGTCGAGCGGACCTTCGAATTCGCCCAAAGCGATCTTCAACTCCTCGCCGTCGCCATCGGGAATAATCTCGAATTGGCCGCCCGTGACACTAATCATCGGAGCAGCTTCGGCTGGAGCTTCCGCCGCTGCGGCTGTTTCAACTGGTGACGTATCTTCCATCGCGTTCGGCAAGGTTCAGAGTTCAAGCTTCAGCTTGTCGCTGTCGAACCAGCAATCTAAAGATTGAACTCTCAACTCGTCGCTCCCACCAAACCCATGTTTACTTTCGCCCTGGCCAAGGTCGTTTCGGCGATTGCCTGCGCGCGCGCCGCGCCGCGTTCCAGAATCTGGTCTAGTTTACCATCATCGATGCTGTGGACGCGCTCCTGAAACGGCCTCAGAAACTCAATCGTCACATCCGCCAGGTCTTCCTTTAACTTCGCATATCCGTGACCGCTGAAATGTTCTTCGATTTCGTCCATCGATTTGTCAGTTAGCAGATGGTAAATCGTCAGCAGGTTCGTAATCGCCGGCCGGGTCGCGTCAAAGCGAATCTCAGTCCCGGAATCGGTAACCGCGCGCTTGAACTTGCGTCGCACGGCGTCTGCGTCGTCCAAAAGCATTACGCAGCCGGCTTCGCTTTCTTCGTCGGACTTGGACATCTTCTTCAACGGATCGGCCAAAGACATGATGCGCGCGCCGACTTTCGGGATGAAAGGATCGGGCACCCGAAACGTCTCGCCATAATCGCGGTTGAAGCGAATCGCGATGTCGCGCGTCAGCTCCAGGTGTTGTTTCTGATCTTCGCCTACGGGAACCAGATCGGTTTGATAAAGCAGTATATCCGCGGCCATCAGCACCGGATAATCGAACCGACCAACGCCAACATTCTCCTGTTGTTTGCGCGCCTCTTTGAATTGCGTCATCCGTTCGAGTTCAGACATGCGCGTGACGCAGTTCAAAAGCCACGTCAGCTCTGCGTGATGCGGTACGTCGGATTGTACGAAGACCGTGGAGATTTCGGAGTCAATTCCGACGGCGAGATAGATGCGCGCCAGTTCCCTGGTCTTTTCGGCGAGAATCTTCGGATCCTGCGCGACGGTGATGGCGTGCAGGTTCACGATGCAGAAAAAGCTTTCGTATTCCTTCTGCAACGCCACCCAATTGCGCAACGCCCCGAGATAATTTCCCAGATGCACGTTACCGGTTGGCTGAGCCCCGCTGAAGATTCTTTTAGGCATAGACTATGATCCGAGAACTCTACGCAACGCAGGAAACGCAGCGTCTGGAAGAAGATAGATAATCACCCGCCACACTGGGCCAAAGATCAGGCCGAAGAAACCAGTTTGCATCAACAGCAACAGGATGATGAACCCAAATCTTTCCAGAGCTTCGAGCGCTGGTTTCATGCTGTCGGGAAGAATCGTCCACAATACTTTGCTTCCATCGAGTGGCGGGAACGGTAAGAGATTAAAGACAGCCAGAGAGACATTCAGTGTTAACGCAGTAAAAAGAAAAAGCACCACAGGATCTTCTATTGAAGCGAGGGCTGCTCCTTCGCCTAATAGATGGACGTAGTAAACCAGATGAAAAACCAGCAATGCAATGGACGCAAGAGTGAGATTGGCCAGAATTCCGGCGATCGACACCATCACGTTCGCCAAATCTTTTTGCCGCCAACGTAGTGGATTCACGGGCGTGGGCTTGCCCCAGCCAATAAGCGCAACGGGCAATCCGCCTATATGAGCAAAGATGAAACTCGCGATCGGGATCAGCAGCGTCCCGATCGGATCGGTGTGGGCGATTGGATTGAGCGTGATGCGTCCCAGCAGACGCGCGGTGTCGTCGCCGAACTTGTAAGACATCCACGCGTGCGCCGCTTCGTGCGCTGAAATAGCCAACAGCAGCACTACCATGTAGATGACAAGTTGAGCGATTAGTCCGGAGGTCATTGCGGAGTCAAAAGAAAGTTCAAAGTAACATCAGGGATTGCGAGAGTCAAAACAACGGTGTTCAGAGTTCAACCTTTAGGTTGTCGTGATCGTTAAAGCGCAAGCTAAAGCTTGAACTCTGAACTCTCAATTCAGCAGCGTGCCGTGAATCCCAAGCGGCAAGCTGTAAACCGAGTCGTTCGTCGCCACCACCATCTCGCCGTTTGCGCCAAATGCCAGACCAACCAGATTCATTCCGGCCACGACGACCTCTGCCGTGTCGCCGTCCCGCGAAACTCGCACGATGCCGCGTCTTCCGCGCAGCGAAGCCGCCACATAAAGATTGCCATCGCGATCGAAAGCCAATCCCTGAGGCCGGCCCAAGCCGCGAAAGAAGACGCTCGGCTCGCCGTCTTCATTGAACCGAATGATCTCGTCAAAGCTGCACACGGTCGGCCCGGTCACGTAGAGAAAACCGTCAGGCCCAAAGGCGAGATGATACGCCGATACAGACGGCTCGAGCGTGGCCCAGGCCCGCGCTTCGCCGATTTCGTTGACGCGATAAATCGTGCCGCTGCGATCGCCCACAAACATCTCGCCGTCGCGATTGAAGGCCAAACCGGTCGCGATTCCCAAATCGCTCGCGAACTCAACGACCTCTTTCAACGGCGTGACGCGATAGACCGTGCCTTCCAGCCGGCTGGTGACAAACATCCGGCCGCTCTTGTCGAACGCGATGCTGGTTGGGTTGGCGATGTCGCCGGAGAATTCCGCAAGGTCTTCGTCAGGACTGATGCGAAGAAGCGAGACGGGGATGTGTTCGCCTCGGGAACCTGAACGAGTCACGAAGAGCGAGCCATCGGACGGATCGAACGCGGGACTTGTAACGGGATGAATGCCGCCGGCTAGTTTCTTTCCGGCACTGAACGACGCCGGCTTGCCAATCGGCTTGGGCTCTTCGCCGAGAGCCTTCGGCTCTTCACCGAGAGAAAGCGTAACTTCACAGTCGCCGCCCCCGTCGAGCTGCGGGACCAGAACCAGCGCGCGTTTGTGCGTCGCCGCGGTTACGTGGGCCAGGCTGCCGTCAAACTTCACGCTCAGAGTCTTCGCTTCATCTGGTGAAAGTTTCGCGAATTCGATCGAAACTTCGCCACCGGAAATTCCGGCGGGCGGATCGACTCGGTCGATGTGTGCGCGGCTGCTCATTTGCTTCAACAGAGCTTACATCGTAACGACGCGGCGGGCGCTTGTCTAACTCGGCTCGTTCAAACCAACTCCAATACCAAAGCGCCATGCTATAATCCGCGTCCAAGCCAAACCGTCCACCGGTTAATGAGAAGTCTTCACGGCAACATCCAGGGTCTGAAACCAAACCAATTGCGGCGCATTGAAAAGCTGTATCAGCGACGTGTGTCGCCACATCAAATCGTCACGCCGGAATTCGCCCGTCAGCTGAGCGAGTTGTCGCATGAAACCCGCCGTCAAATCGGCGCGCTGATTGACCGCAAGGGTTATGTCGAATTTGTGATTGTCGGCGACGCGCGCCGGATTGAGCTCCCCGACTTCAAGCGCGTACGCGTAGCCGGCGATCGCTTTCGCGGGCTGCGCTGCGTGCATACCCATCTGCGCGGCGAGGAACTGACCCGCGACGACCTTACGGATTTGGCTTTGCTCCGGCTTGATCTGATGGCCGCAATCGATGTTGACGAGCGCACTGGCTTGCCCGGCGTCTTGCGCGCTGCGTACCTGCTTCCGTCCACGGCCGCCGAACTGAACACGAATGGCCACACGAGGCAATTCGCTTTCATCGATCCGGCGCCGCCTTCGCAAGTCACCGTCGATTTTCTCGGCCTGATCGAATCGCTGGAAGAAGAGCTGGCGCGCAACCGGCACACGTCGCGACGCGCCGGTGGCGGGGACCGAGCGATTCTGGTCAACGTCACGAAAGGGTCAATGGCCGACGCGGAAGATTCGATGGCTGAGCTGCGCGAACTGGCTCAGTCGGCCGGCCTGATAGTGCTCGACGCGATCATTCAGCGCCGCTCGGCAATCGATCCGCGCACGGTCATTGGCAAGGGCAAGCTGGATGACCTTCTGATCCGCGCAATGCAGCTTGGCGTGGACGCCATCGTCTTCGATCGCGAGTTGCAGGCGTCGCAGGTCAGATCGATTTCGGAAGCTACGGACTTGAAGATCATCGACCGTTCGCAGTTGATCCTGGACATCTTTGCGCAGCGCGCGCAATCACACGAAGGAAAGATTCAGGTAGAGCTGGCGCAGCTAAAGTATTTGCTGCCGCGGCTGGTGATCGGCCAGAACTCGGCGTTTTCGCGTTTGGCCGGCGGGATTGGTGGTCGCGGACCCGGCGAGACGAAGCTGGAAACCGATCGCCGCCGCGTGCGCGATCGGATTCACCGCCTTGAGAAAGAGTTAGCCTCACAGCGGCTGCGCCGGGAACAGCGCCGCAAGGAACGTCTGCGTAATGCCTTGCCGATCATTTCGATTGTCGGCTACACGAACGCGGGCAAATCGACTTTGCTGAACACCCTCACGTCAAGCACGGTGCTCGCGGAAAAGCGTATGTTCGCCACGCTGGATCCGACAACGCGCCGCTTGCGCCTGCCGCGCGATCGTGAGGTCATCATCAACGACACGGTCGGCTTTATCCGCGACCTGCCGCCGGACTTGCTCGCGGCCTTTCGCTCCACGCTCGAAGAGATTGCCGGCAGCCGCTTGCTGATTCATCTGGTCGACGGCGCAAATCCGCGTTGGGAGCAACAGGTAACTTCCGTCGACTCGATTCTGACTGAGCTGGAATTCAATCAGATTCCGCGCCTGCTGGTTTTCAACAAGGCCGACTTGCTGGATCGATCGACGATCGACGCGATGTTGAGACAGGTATCGTTGCGCGATGGAGCCGAAGCCCTGGCGATATCGTCACTCGACCCGCGCACGCTGGCGCCATTGCTGCGCAGCATTGACGCTGCCCTTTCGGGAAAGCAGCCAGAGACAAGACAATCATCCACAGATTACGCAGATTACACAGATTAGGCGGAACGAAAAAGACTTAGCCACAAAAAGGCACAAGAAGCACAAACCGGAATCTCCTGGTTTTCTCTTGTGCCTTTTGGGCCTCTTTGTGGCTTGTTCTTAATCTGTGTAATCTGCGTAATCTGTGGACTTCTTCTTACTGCTTGAACCGGTTACGATACTCACCTGGTCTCAGGTCAAAACTTCTCGCGCAGCTTGCGGTAGGTTGTCGGTAGATCCTCAGAGAGCACTCGTGTCTCGCCAACGGTTGAAATGAAATTTGTGTCGCCCGTCCAGCGCGGCATGATGTGCAGGTGTATATGATCGGGGATGCCGGCTCCGCCGGCGCGTCCCAGATTCATTCCGATATTAAGACCTTGCGGGTGGTAAACCTCGCGGAGCGCCGTCTGACAACGCTTGGCAAGATCCATCATTTCATCGGTCGCGTCTTTGGGCGCGGAGTCAAACTCGCCGAGGTGTGCGTAAGGCGCGATCATCAGGTGACCGCTGATGTAAGGATACAAGTTGAGAATTACAAAGTTATGGCTGGCCCGATACAGCAGGAAGTTCTTTTCGTCATCGTCGGGGTTCTTTTGGACTTCGCAGAGGATACAGCCGGCGCCCTCGGCCATCTCGGCGCCAGCGGCAGCGATGTAGGCGTGCCTCCAGGGGCTCCAGAGTCTTTCCACAGATAACCGATCCCAATAGATTGAGTGACGATCTTGGTCAGTTTAGAGTTCAAGCTTTAGCTTGCGCCTGTAATCAGCAACCTAAAGGTTGAACTCTGAACTTCCCACTACGCGATCTTCTGTTTCTATTGCCGGCTGGCTGCTTAGCTCAGCGAAGGAGCCGAGGCTTTCTCGTTAATCAGTTCTTTCAGTTCCTTGCCGGCTTTAAAGTAGGGAACGCGTTTCGCGGGTATGCTAACCGGCTGGCCGGTTTTCGGATTGCGACCGCGGCGAGCGCCGCGTTCCCGGACGCGAAAGCTCCCGAAGCCACGCAACTCGATCTTTTCGCCCTGATTCAAACTCTCGATAATGCTTTCGAAGACTATCTCGACCAGTCGCTCAGCGTCCTTTTTGGTGAGTTCAGCAGCGTTGGCTACGTCATTGACAAGATCAGCTTTAGTCATGCAATTCACCTCGCTCGCGCAAAAGCTTTGAGTCCGTAAGACCGACGAACTAAATTTGCTGGACCACTCGCAGCAAGATAAGGACGGATGCGGCTTAGGTTATCAGAACGGCCACCCGACGGCAAGAGTCAACCCACTGTTTCCCCAACAGCTTACGACACCCGAGCGCTGTGAGCTGTCTAGGCTCGGATCGTCACCAACTCGGAACGGAGATCGCTATTCTTCGCCTTGCCCTTCGTCCGCTTTGGCGTCCGCTCTTTCGTCAGCCTGTTCGTCTGCTTTGCTCGCGATTCCGAAATCGGCCAACTCACCAAGTGAGGCCATGCCGCCTTTGGCTTCGGACGTATAAATCTTGGTTTCCACGATGGGTTCGTCGTGGCTGGCAGCTCGCGCCGACAAGCCGATCTTCTTGTTTCCAGAATCGATGCGAAGAATCCTGAATTCCATTTCTTTCCCAATCTCGGCGGCGTCCTCGGGCTTCCCGATTCTTTCGTCAGATAGCTCTGAGATGTGGCATAACCCTTCGAGATTGTCGCCCAGTTCGACGAAAGCACCGAAGCTGGCAAACCGCGCGATCTTGCCCTTAACGACATCGCCGGCTTTGTGCGAGGCGACAAAGTTGTCCCACGAATTTGGTTCAAGGTCCTTAATCGAGAGCGACATCCGCCGATTCTCGGCATCGATGCCGGTGATCACGGCATCGACCTGTTGACCTTTCTTGAGCACCTCGCCGGGATGCTTAATGCGGCGCGACCACGAAATATCCGAGACATGCACGAGGCCGTCCACGCCATCTTCAATTTCGATGAAAGCCCCGAAGTCCGTAAGGTTGCGAACTCTTCCGTGAACTCGAGTGCCAACCTGATAACGATCACCAAGCGACATCCAGGGGTTGACCTGAATCTGCTTCATCCCCAGGCTGATTCGTCTGGCCTTTGGATCGACGCCGAGCACTTCCACTTCAACCGCATCGCCGGGCCCGACCAGCTTGCTGGGATGCTTGACTCGTTTCGACCAGCTCATTTCAGAAACGTGCACCAGACCTTCAACGCCCGGCTCCAACTCGATGAAGGCGCCATAGTCGGTAACGCTCGCGACCTTGCCGTTCAAGCGCGTGCCCGGCGGAAACCGTTCTTCGATCGTTTCCCAAGGATCGGGAAGCAGTTGTTTGTAACCGAGCGAAACGCGTTCGCGCCCGCGATCGAATCTCAGAACCTTCACCTGGACTGAGTCGCCGACCTTGAAAAGTTCTCCGGGGTTTTGCAAACGGCCCCAGGACATGTCCGTCACGTGCAGCAATCCATCAAGGCCGCCCAGATCGACGAAGGCGCCATAATCGGTAAGGTTTTTTATCTGGCCTTCGACGATGATGTCTTCTTCGATGTGAGTGAGCGTCTCGTCCTTACGGCCGGCGTTACGCTCTTCCAGCACTGCCTTGCGCGAGAGCACAACATTTGAACGCTTGCGGTTGAGCTTGATAACTCTGGCTTCGATCTCCTGTCCGCGCAGCGAGTCCAGATTGCGCACCGGACGAACATCAATCTGAGAGCCTGGCAAGAATGCCGAGATGCCATCTACGTCAACCCGCAATCCGCCCTTGATCCGCTCTGCGATGCGACCCTTAACCGACGTGCCGTCGTTGAAAGCCTTCTCGAGCGTATCCCACGCGCGCAAGCGCACCGCGTCGGCCCGCGAGAGCACCGGGTAGCCCTCGCTGGTTTCCATGTGCTTGACCAGCACATCAACCTCGTCGCCGCGCTTAACGGTGATCTGGCCGTCTTCCATGAACTCATTCTGATCGACTATGCCTTCGGACTTGTAGCCAAAGTCGATAACGACGCCGCGCTCGGTGATCCCGACCACCGTTCCCCGGACCACTTCCCCCTCCTGAAGCGCCGACTGTTCCTGCTCGAATTGATCGAGCATGCTGCCAAAGTCTTCGCCGGGAGGACGTGCCTCCTCGTCACTCTCGCGCTGGCTGGCGACAGCGGCGGATGAGCCTTGCGCGCCGGCGGTGGTCGCGGTTGGTTGGTTAGGGGCGGTGGTTTCCGCGAGTTTAGTTTCCGTTGACGATTCGTTTTGGTCGGCGGCGCCGATGTTAGACATGGTTTCTTCGGTGGACATGAACACTCCTGCTCAGCAGATTGCCCGAGGCGCGTCTCAGAGCTTCGCGCGCCAATCCGACCGTGACGGCGTAAATCTTCGAGCTACCTTCGGCGGCCCTTTTCTTGTCGGCGATTGAGTCGGAATATGGAATGAGAGGATGCGAGCCTTAAGGAGTGGAAAAGAAGGTTAAAGTTTTCGATTTCCGTTGTGCCCGTAGTCACCAGCCAGGTCCGACTAATCACCGGCCGCGTGACCGGATCGATTCGGAATTTACACGTCGCCCCGAGTGAGTGTCAAGGCGACCGTTGAGTTTGAATTCCAGAACTAACGACGAATTCTACGGAATGGAGTTCAACTTGGCTTCATTTCCGCGCGCGACGACGTAGATTCCGGCCGAATGCGAACCCACGAAAAGCGTGTTCTGATCACGGGTATCAAGTGCCAGCGCCCAGATGCGCATGCTCGGCAGACGATGTTCCCGGGAATCGATGCGCTCCCAGGTGGTGCCGCCGTCAGCCGAACGATAAACTCCACCGCCAAGCTCGGCGTTTTGATCGTTCTGGTAGGCATTGCCGGCAAAAATCTCGTTGCCGTTGCGCGGATTAATCAGGATGCTGGTGAAATCGCCAAAGGGAAGATTCCCTCCGCGCCGCGACCAGTGCTCGCCACCATCATGCGACATTAGGAATCTTTGTTTGGTACCCACATAGATGAAAGCCGACCGCTGTGGGTCCTGAACAATAACATTTACCGGAGAATCGGTAGGGACGCCGCTAACCTGCTGCCAGGTTTCTCCTGTGTCGCGCGACACGAGCACGCCAGAGGTCGTTGTGCCTACATAAATCAGCGATGGGTTCTGCGCACTGGTCGAAATGCTGGTCGTGCGGGGATCAAGGCCGCGACCGTAAGAAATGCGGTCCCATCCCTGAGCCGGATCGAGCGTCCGGAACAGCCCATTGTTAGTCGCAGCAAGCACGCCCGAATGCCCTGAGCGATCGTGAAACTGAACGAGGGCATTGATCGGATCCGAAATGCTCGGTACATGCGCTGCGACAGAGGCAGTACCCTTGCTACCACCAATCCCGAGCGCGGCGATCGTCGCATCGTCAAGTTGTCCGGTGAGCGGCAGATACCTGTCAGATTGAAACCTCCTGATCGCGGCAACGGTACGCGGCCCCAGCTGTCCATCTGAAACCCCAATATCATATCCAGCGCGCTCCAGGGCTTCCTGTGCGCGACGCACCACGTCACTCGCCGTTACTTTCACCGTTGGCCGGATAGCGCCTGTCGCTGTTGCTGTCCCACGATTTCCCGCGGGCGCAACCGTACTTGCCTGCGCACCCGATCTGCGAGCGCTGCCGCGCGCTGGTCGTTTTCTGCGCGGAGCCGGCGCCGGCAACTTCCGCGCGGACATCGGAGCCCAAGAAGACCCTCGGTCAGCCGATCGATACATTCCCAGATTCGTGCCGAGGTAAATTACGTTTGCGTCACTTTCATCCTGCAGGATTGAATAGCCGATCAAGCGCGGTGGCATGTTGCGCATCGAAGGCGACCAGGTCGCTCCTCCGTCGCTGCTGACAAAAAAGAACCCACCGCCCGTGGCGGTATTGATCGTCGTCGCATAAATGCGACTTCCGTTTTCCCGATCCGGCACAATCGAATTCACAAAGCGACCGCTATAACCATTATTGCTCGGGGCAAAGTTCTTGCCTCCGTCGGTCGACACCATCACGCCGTAGTTGTTGGTCCCGATGTAGATCGTGTTTGGATTGCGCGGATGCACGGCGATCGAATTGATCTCGATTTGCCGTGACGTCGTTACCATCCAGGAGTTGTTGTCGCCGCCCTTTGCCGAGCGCCAAAAACCTTCAGTCGTTCCCGCAAAAACAAGTCCCGGAACCGTAGGATGCTGCACAATCGCGCGCGTGCGACGCGACTGTGATGGAATGCCCTGCACCTTGTGCCAGCTTTCGCCGGAGTCGCGCGTATCGTAGATGCCGCTGCAGGCCGACGCAATCAGGTGATTCGGATTCCGCGGATCGATGTTGATAGCGAAGATGTCCGAATCGTCAATTATTCCCTGCTTGATACTGCGCCAAGTTTTGCCGCCATCGGTGCTTTTGAAAGGAAGATACCAGGTGCCCGCGTAAATGACGTTCGAGTTGCGGGGGTCAATTGCCAGCGACTCAACGTGAACCAGACCGGGCGTGTTCGTCGTGGGCAGAGGCGTCCAAGTCTCGCCCGAATCATTCGAGCGAAAGATCCCGTTGAATGTGCCAACGACCAGCACGTCCGGATTTTGCTCGGATTGCGTCATCGAATGGACCGCCTCGTTCCTTAGCTCGGGCGACTCTCGCCATGTCAGACCACCGTCCGTCGACTTGAAAAGGCCTCCGGCATCTTTGTGCCGGTGGGTCGCCACGTACAGGACCTTCGAATTCCGCGGATCCACGATAATGTGATCGACAAATAAGTGGGGCCGGTTGAAATTCGTCAGCAGACGCCAGTTGCGGCCGGCGTCGGTCGAAGTGTAGAGCTGACCGTCAAGCGTGCCGAAATAAAAGCGATCAGGGTCGCTCGGGTCAACCACTAAAGCCCGCACATCGCCCCCGGTCGGTCCGGTGATCCGCCAGCTGGCCGAATAGGCGGCTCCTTCAGGCGCGGTTGGATTCAGCGCCCCGGCTCCGGCGGCCTTCGGAATAAATTGTCCCGGTAACAGACAGGCGAGCGCAAGAACTGAAAGTAACAGTCGAGGTGTTATTCGATCCATAAGTCTCATCTCTTTCTTAACTTCGTTACTGCTGGGGCGCTACTCGCTACGCGCGACTTCGTCTCAGGATCCGCATTATAACCCGTTCAGCAGTTCTTTTCGATGCCTTATTCGAAAGCCCTGCCGTTAACGGGTGCAATTAAAAGTGGGACTCCGCCCTTCGTTACAGAACCGAGAGCGGTTCTGTAACGAGTGGTGATAATGCCCTTCTCGTTCGGCAAGTCCCACTTTTAGTTGCACCTGCCGTTAACCATCGATCGCGCGCCGATTGTCGATTGCGTTGAGCGAAGAAAAGCGAAGCGGGCGGTGCATCCCTTTCGGAAGGCACCGCCCGAGTTCGGAAGAAGGTCGCAACTCGATCAAGAGCCACGAACTCTGTTAAGCCAAGGTTTACTCTTCGCCGCGACGGCCGCGACGAGTTTTAGTAGCTTTCTTCTTGCAGTCCGGACAAGGTGACACTGAACCGCTCGTGTCCGCTGGCGCCGCTGTCGCGCCCTGCGGAACGATCCAGAGTTCAACCTTGAGTTCCGGCTTGCATCCGCCATCGACTACCACCAGACGACCGGCATCGATGCCGCGCGTGTTGACGAGGTAGTCCTTGGCGCGATTGCCTCGCTCCTGACCCTCAGAACCGCAGCTGCCGTAGCCGTAGATGTAGCCTTGCGCGCCCGGCTCGTTCTGCAGTTGAATCGCAAAGTTGTCGAGTCTGGCCTTCTCATCGTTGAATCTGATGTTGCCATACTCGTCAAACTTGCGTGGCGGATTCGGTTTCGTACCGATCGGCACTGAACAGGACCAGGTCCTGGTGCAGCTCGGATCAGGTCCGCCTACTTCGACAGTAGCCGTGATGGTGGAGCCGCCCTTGCCACTCGTGTCCACCGTGATCGAGGAGGTTCCCTGACCACTGGTGATGGTGCCCGCCGATACCGACCAGTTATAGGTCGAAACAGGCGGCGTACCCGCGCTCGCTACCGTGGCACTGATGTTGACCGGCGAGCCGTCCATCACGCTGTCCGGACAACTAACGGTGACGGTCGGGCAAACGATATTCGGCATGCAGTCCGGACAACCGGCAATCGTAACCTCAGTGCTCGAAAAAGAAATGCAACCGCAGCCATCATCAACCTCGACCGTGGCCGTGTATTTACCCGGTCCAACGCCGCTAAGATCCCATCTGACGTTGGCGCCTTCACCAGTTACTCGGCCGCCCGAGACTGTGTAGGTGTACAGCAGAGTGTCGCCGTCAGGATCAGTCGCGTTAGCGGTTAGGCCAACGGACATACTTGGTGACGCCGGACAGGCATTAGAACTGGAGTGGAATCCTTCCGCGCACGGCAGCGTGATTGACGCGCTCGAAGCCGACAACGAAACCGTTGGCGGTTGGTTCGGCAGGATCGACGGCTCACGCGAATTGCGGTGGCCAGCAAAGAACTGGAAGCCAAAGCCGTGCGGATCGCTGGAAGGAACAAAGCCCAGCGGAAAACCATTGGACGTAGCCGGAACAGAAGTACCGGGCACTACTATGATGCCGCGCTCGGGAACGAATACTCCCGTTATGTTCCCTACTGGGACGGTCGCGTCTTTGCTATTGAAATGGCCCCGGTCCTGTTGGTTCAGGTGCATTCGGTACCAAGCACCGAAACCGAACCATCGCTTCGGGTAAATCTTCGTTCCGACGAGGAATTCGACCGGGTTGTTGTTGAAGGCGTTAGGCGTTTTCCCACCAACATACTGGGTCGATCGAAACTCGGCAATGGGCTGGAAGTGCTTATTGATTGGAAAGTCAAAGCCAATGCCGTTAAGCCACTCATCCGGACGATCCAGAAGCACGGCGCCGTTCATGGCGCTGCTCTTCGGATTACTGTTGCGAATGTAGCCGCTGTTGACCGAAAGGTTCACGTGCTGGCTGAGCCGCGCATCAACGAACGCCACCAAGCCAAAATCGCCGAGGTTGCCGCCAGGACTGGCACCGCGCTGCAGTTGATTGAACCCCTGCGCGTTGTCGGCCTTGTCGCCGTACCAGCGATAGAACGGGATTAAACCGAAGCCGAAAGGATTGTTCGGACTCGTGAATCGAATCTTGGCGCCCCCCACAAAGTCTGTGAAGCTCGATTGACCATACAATCGATTGACGAACGGAGCATCCGGCAAGTACGACGGAGATGTCGTGAAACTGGTCGGCACCACAATCGGACTCTGCGTCCCTGGCAAACCCGGCGGCCGGCAATTTCCGGTCAGCGCCGTACACGGCAATACGGTGGTCGCGAGCACTATGCCCGACAGAATGCTGCCCACCGGCGACCCCATACCCGGAAATGCACTGGCGTGGCCAAAATTGCCGTTACCACCAACCGGAACGCCAATCGCAGTGCTGAAGCCTGGAAATCCGAATTGGGTGGCGATGAAGCCCGGCCCCAAGCCGAAATTCGGACCAGCACCGCCGATGAACGGAAATTGCACGAACGGCTGGCCGGCGGTGAAAAAGGTATTGAATATGGGATTTCCGTTGCCTGCCGGGAAAAACGGCGGACGGAATACGGCCGTGCCTCTGAGCGTGCCGACGTTCGGACCAGACGGCGCGAGAATGATCGCGGGCCCGCTGCCCAGTCGACCTGCTGCAAAAAACCCCTGCGAGTTCGGCAGATAGAACGATGACAGGTTCTGCGGGTTGTTGACCTTGATACCGCGTTGGGCGTTGGTCTTGAAGAACAACTCGATATGGTCGTTCAGGCCGACATTGAAGCTCAAAGGAATGTCCGTGATGTCAGCATTGCCGGGATCGCGATCGTAGTTGCTGTACGCGATGCTGAATGTAAACTCTCCCTTGCGCAGCGTCGAGCCATCGTAGATCGTGAATAGCCCCGTGGGACCTCCCACCGGGCCGCCCGTGCCCACCGACGGCGATTGATTCCTCGGATCGTTTTCCGATCTGGGCGTCTGCGCAGACGCAACGGCCGACAAAATGAAAATGGCGAGCACACAAAGCAGCACTCTGTTCGCGAGTCTCATCGCGTTCCTCCTGCGATATGAAATGAAAGGTTCATGCAACCGAGCCAGTGAGGATAAAGCAGCCGTTGAGTTCGAGGTGATTGAGTTGCCTGCTCGAATGCATCACGCCGCTAGTTTACCCTTTGAACACGGACGCTCGAACTACCAGCGTCAACGACAACGTTAACGAAACTGCTTCCGCTCGGCGCCAAATTTCTGCCTTATGGAGCGGCGCAACAGAGAGGGTGTACCAACCGTCAATTTTCCGAACCCCCCTCTAATGTTCTTAACACCTAATATTCTAGCCGCTCCTTTTATATGCAAACAGAGCGCTTATGTCAACTATGATTTCAGGGTTTGCTACGGTCCCGCTTGATTATCGGTTCCTGAACTATCCCAGCCGGCCTGAAATACTGGCGAAGCGTAGCATTACCCGTACCCGAAATCAAGGCCTTTTCACAACTTAAGGCAGTATTGTTTATGTTTTTTTCCGTCACGCATAGATACCCCGCATCCTGGTATCGTAGGCGACGCGGTCAATAGCCAGCATGTAGGCCGCGGTCCGGGTGTCCACCGAATGAGCGTCGGCATAACGGCAGAGGTCGTTAAAGCTGGCTACCATCGTATCCTGAAGCCTTTCGTTGACAACATCCTCGCGCCAAAAATAACCCATTCGATCCTGCACCCATTCGAAGTACGAAACCGTCACGCCGCCGGCATTCGCCAGGATGTCGGGGATTACGAAGATGCCCTTCTCGTACAGAATCTTGTCGGCGGCAGCGGTCGTTGGGCCATTCGCCCCTTCAGCCAGCACCTTGCACTTTAGTCGTTCGGCGTTATGTGAGGTGATCTGATTTTCAGTCGCGGCCGGAACCAACACGTCGCAATCCAGCTCCAACAGATCCGAGTTGCTGACGTGTTCCGCGCCGCCATAGCCCTCAAACGAGCGCGTCGTTTGCAAATACTTCAAAGCCGCGGCGATGTCGATGCCATCCGAGTTGTGAATGCCGCCATGCACGTCAGATATTCCCGTCACTCTATAACCCGCTTCGTGAAGCAACTGCGCGGCGATACCGCCAACATTGCCGCTCCCCTGCACGACCACGCGAGTATTCGCCGAAGTCATCTTGAATCTCTTAACGGCCTCGCCTACGACGATCAACAACCCCCTGCCCGTTGCTTCGCGCCGCCCTCTCGATCCGCCCAGGTCAATCGGCTTGCCCGTTACCACCGCATTCACCGTGTGTCGAGCATGCATCGAATACGTGTCCATGATCCACGCCATCGTCTGCTCGTTAGTATTCATATCGGGAGCGGGCACATCCTTCTCCGGCCCGATGAAATCAAGCAGCTCAGACGCGTAGCGGCGCGTCATTCGTTCCAACTCACCGAGAGACATTTGTAACGGGTCGCAGATGATGCCGCCCTTTGCGCCGCCGAACGGGACGTTAACCACCGCGCACTTCCAGGTCATCCACGCCGCCAGGGCCCGAATTTCATCAAGGTTGACGTCGAGTGAATAACGAATCCCACCTTTTGCCGGACCGCGCGCAAAGTTGTGCTGCACGCGAAATCCTTCGAACACCTGGATGCGGCCGGAATCCATTCGCGTGGGAATGTAAACCTTCAGCTCGCGATTTGGCACGCGCATTACCGCATAAAGATCGGGATCGAGATTCAGTAACTGCGCCGCGCGATCGAACCGCGACATCATCGACTCGAACGGATTGTCTTCCTTGATCTCTCTAATGTCGTCGACTAGTGCAGTAGTCATATGCAATCTCCGGCGGCTCGAACAGTTGAAAGCTTGATGAAGTCCATGGGTGGCGGAAAATGGTAACGCATGAGGTTAGAAGGCGCAACCATCCCATTGTATTCAATCATGATCATTTGGACGCAACGCAAAGTCGCGTGTTAACATCGAAACCCAGCAAGCCAGACCAAGCGCCGGCTCAACTGTCCTGAACCCAAGCGAAGCTACAGATGATTTTTCAAAGCTCGCGCCGATTCCTTCTCGCGATCATCGTTTTCATATTGGTTGCGGTATGCACTTCTGCCGCCGCGGCTCAAACCGTTGACTTCACCGACGGCGAAAGCGATCCCGTGAAGCTGTTCGAACGGGCGCAGAATGCCCATGCGAAAGGGGACCTCGAACGCGCGCTCGCTCTTTACGAAGCAGCAATCAAACTGCGGCCCGAGTTTCCCGAGGCGGAATATCAGCGAGGCGTAGCGCTGCTGGGCCTCAAGCGCCCAGCCGAAGCCGAGATTGCTTTGCGCCGCGCGATCGAGTTGCGCAAGGATTGGTCTCTGCCTTACAGCTCGCTGGGCAACCTGCTCAGCCGTTCTGAGAAAGACAAAGAAGCCGAACCGTTGCTGCGTCGCGCGCTGCAACTGGGCGCGAAGGATTTCACCACGCTCGATTCACTTTCAGCGGTTCGATGGCGAGCCGGCGATAAGCCGGAAGCGCTCGCGCTCGCTCAACGCGCGACTGAAGACGAGGGTACGCCGGCTTCTGCGTGGATCTGGCGCGGAATAGTAGAACGCGCGAACGGGAATGCGACGGCTGCGGCTGCCAGCCTTGACCATGCTCTGCAAATGGAGCCGAAGAACGTCGCCGCTCTCCGTGAGCGCGCTGAGGTCCGGGTTGCCGCCGCTGAATATGATCGAGCGATCGAAGATTTGAAAGCGGCTCTCGTGATCATTCCTGGTGACAAGGAGACTTCGCTCCGACTTGCAAGTGTCTATGAACTCGCCGGAAATAAAAACGAAGCTCAGCATATCTATGAGGCGTTCTCGCCAGCACTCGATCCGCGCTCGGACCAAATGCCGGGAGTCCTCATGGTGGCAGCCAACGACGATGATCCAAAGGTCGCCCAGCCGGCACTGGAGAAATTGATCACCGCAAACCCGAAGAACGCTGCGTTGTTCGCACGACTCGGCGAAGTCACGCGCCGCACCGATCCGCAAAAAAGCGCCGAATCGTATCGCCGGGCCAACGAGATCGATCCGCGAAATCCCAAATACGCGACCGGCTATGCTGCCGCTCTGGTCCAGGCGCGACGCTTCGCTGAGGCGGTCAAGATATTTAGACAAGTTATCGCGTCGGCGCCGAATGAATATGCGGCGCATGCCAACCTCGCACTTGCGCTTTACGAGCTGAAGGATTTTCCCAATGCCCTGCAAGAATATGAATGGTTAGCGGCCGCACGTCCTGAAGGGGCGGCAACATACTTTTTCATCGCCACGGCGCATGATAATCTCGGCGAGTACCAGCAGGCGCTTGAGGCTTACGAAAGGTTCATGTCCCTGGCGGATCCAACTGTCAACAAACTCGAGCTCGAGAAAGTTAATTTGCGGCTTCCCAGGCTTCGCGATCAAATCAAGCGTGGACAGGGCGTGAAAAAGAAAAAGGGCTGACTCGCGCTCATTCAACAGCTCAAAGAGAATGTCAGGCTCAAGTCATCGCAGTTGGACATCGCTATCGTGCGGCGTCTTGTTGTGTGCGATGTCAGGGGGTGCGTTGGCCCAGCAGCAGCCTCGCTCTCCACAAATGCCCGCGCCGCCGCCGATGAGGTTCGTCACGCGTGCCGAGCGTGACCAGTTATCCTCGGCCCGTGATCCAAAGGCGCGCATCCGCACGACGATTGAATTGGCCGCGGATCATCTGACTCACGCCGAGAATTTCACTTCAGAGAAGAAATTCGCTCACGCGTCCGAAGAACTTGGCGGCTACCTGGGTTTGATTGACGATGCCGTGGGATTCATCGGCGATCTGGCTCGCGACAAGAGCAGCACCCGCGATCTTTATCGTCACCTGGATATTGCTTTGCGCTCGCATATCCCGCGGATCGCCGTGATGCGCCGCTCAACGCCGGCAGAGTATGCCGCTAACCTCAAAGCGGTCGAAGAATATGCGCGCGATATGCGGGCCGAGGCGCTGGAAGCATTCTACGGTCACACAGTCTTGCGCGGAGACCCTGAATACCAGAAGAAAACGGACAAGAAAAGAAACTCGCCGGAAGAAAATAAGCATCCATGATCAAAAGCCGCTGCACGAGAACACGCTTTGCACAGGCAACTCGGCTAATGAGCACCGTGCTGCTGCCGGCTCTGCTGACGGGTACAGTTCTGTTTACCGGATCATCGTCCGCGCAAACTCGCGATCACCTAACCGACAAGGAAGGTGAGCTGGTGCGCTATAACCAGGAGCTGGACAAGCGAACCGACGTGTTCATCAGAGCGATCAATCTCAGGTTCGCAATCATCAACGGCACGGCCGCGCCGCCGACGCCAAAGAAGTCGAATAAAGATGATCCGGATTGGGGCGATCCGCCGAAAGGTACGCGCGCGGAATTGCTGGGAGACATCGCCGGCATTCTCGACGAAGCGATCACCAACATCGACGACGTCAGCCGCCGCGACGAAAAGAATCCCTTGCTTTCAAGGTCTCTGCGCAAGTTGACCGCAGCGACAAATGGCTACCTGAACCAACTCAACGCGCTCCGGAATCAGGCGCAGAACCCCGACGAGCTGGCGGCGATTGGGCGCATCCAGGATTACGTGAATCAAATCATCGAAGTGGGAAACAAGCTGCCGCTACCGGCGCCGGATTCAGATAAGAAGAAAAAGAAACCCTGAGTGAGCAAAGGGCTAAGAGCCAAGGGCAAAGCGCAAAGGATTGGCGCGTTGATCTTTTGCTCATTGCTCTTGGCTCCTAGCCCTTCACTCTTTGCCCTTCGCTCCTTGCCCCTTGCTCTTCATTACAATTGAACTAACTGTTACGTCTTCACGTAAAATGCACTGAGGAGAAAACCCAAAAATGGAAAGCCGTTATTATCCTGGCGTCGAAGCCGACGTGATCAAGCTGATGACTGAACTTCGCAGTCTCTTTGACGAAGACTATGACGTTCAGACGATGCAAGTTTCATCGACCGCCGTGCTGCAAGCGCGCAAGTCCAGCACGTTGCGCGAAATCACCGGACTGTCCGCCGCGCTCACGATAAAGATCACCCCAGAAACCGGCGGCACGCGCGTCGAGATCGGCATGCAAAAGTGGTTCGACAAAGCCGCGGTCGCCGCGGTAGCGCTATTGCTGTCCGCCGGGTTGCTGCTCGCGCTGCCGGCGCTCGGCGCTTACTGGCAATACAAACTCACCGAAGACGCGTGGAAGATAATCGAAGATCACATCGCGCGCAAAGCCGGCGGTTACGTTCCGCCTTTGCCCGGACGTTGTGGCACCTGCGGCACCGCCGCCAGCGCCGGCTCGACTTACTGTTCTTCGTGCGGCGCGAATCTGCGCAAAGGCGTCACCTGCGCATCGTGCAACGCGGTGCAGAAGGATCCGGGCGCTCGCTTTTGCGATTCGTGTGGAAAGGCGCTCGCGAGTTGAGTCGGCGCTATTGAGGTGAACTGATCGAGAATTATGTAAAGACAGGAAGGACGAAAGCTATTTCTAACTCTTATGTCGCTCTGCATAAATCCGCAATGCCGTATTGATCAGGTTCTGATATTCCGCGCCCTGTGACTTGAACCACTGAAAGACATCGGCGTCGACGCTCATCACGACAGGGACTTTACCCTTTGGCAACCGAAGCGCAGCGTTCGCAAAAAACGCGTCATCCAATGGTGGAGTGTCGGAGGTGTCAATCTCCTCATCCGTCATTCGATCAATCCGCTCCCAGTTCTTTTCTGAGTACTCCAAGCTCTTCCGTTCGATCTCGTTGAAGTGGCTGACGATGATCACGCTGCGTGCAGGAAGGCCTCCTCCGCAGCTTGCGGCAATTCGATGGCCACAAAGAACCGTTCCGGGTAAAGGTAATCCTCTCCCGATTCATCGACTACTCGTACCATATTATGTTTGGCTGCTTTTTCATCCGGGACTATTCGGTAGATCTTTCGCAACTCTAGTGACGCCGGATAGCCTTCATTGCTTACGCAGACCGCAAATTGAGGTTGAACGTTTTCAGTGCTCATAGCTTTCAATCCAGCAAGTCCTTAACCTTCATTTCTTTCTTGCCAATCCCGTGAGCCTCGTACCAGTGCAACTCAGCCTCGCACTCAGTGCCATCCTCAAGCCGAACCAGGGCAAAGCCTTTTAGCTTTCGCCAACGTCCCGGACCGTAACTCTTGCGCAGACGCTCGAGATCATGGATTCGACTTCCAACTGCGATTGGCTCTATCTCTGTAATCTCACCAATGACTTCAAAAATCATTGCAGCACATGATGGCAAGTGGACGCAAGATATTCAAGCCGGATTAATCATGCCTCAACGCCCGCACCGGATCGATCCGCGCGGCGCGCGCGGCGGGATAAAGCGCCGCGAGAATTGAAACTACTAACGCAAACAAGATCGCGCCGAGCCACAAGTAAGGCGGCAGCGAAAAGAAATCGACGAACGATGCGCCCTGCGGTTTCAGTATGAAACGATAAGCCAGACGGTTTGAGATGCCGTCAATTCCCCACGCCGCCAGCGCTCCGACGATGCCGCCAGTCAAACCAATCACGGCCGCTTCAAAGAAGAAGATCATTTTGACTTCGCGGTCCTCTGCCCCGATCGCTTTCATGATTCCAATCTCGCGGGTGCGTTCCAGGATGGACATGATCATCGTGTTCGCAATTCCGAAACTTGCCACCAGCAGTGAAATGCCACCGAGCAATCCCAGAACCGAATCGATGATCAAGAACACCGTGCGAATTTGTTCCAACTGATCGACGATTGAAAAGCTGCCAAAGCCCATCTCCGTCAGACGCTTTCGCACTTCAGTCAGCACTACCGGATTGTCCACGCGAATGACTGCTGATTCATAGCCTTCAGTTTCGGACTTATCCAACGAACCGCTCTCGCGCGCCAACGCCAGCGCCACCTCGTTCATCGGCCCGCGATGATCGATTGACCATTGGTGCGCCGCCGGCAAAGGGACGTAAATATCCGCGCCGGGCAAGAGCCCTCGCAAACCGCCCTGGCCGGCTCCTTCTTTGATTTCGGAATTCAGCACGCCCGCGATACGAAATGTCTTTGCGACTACTGTGCCGCTGCCCGCTTCGGGCGCTGCCTCCTGTTCCAGAGGCAGGCCAAAGAAGCTGGGCGGTTCTTCTTCGGCGCTCTTGGCATTCGCGGATTCTTTTGGCGCGGCCAGAAACTCGATTGTCTTGCCGATCGCGTCTGCCGGTGTTTGAAAGCCGGCGTCTTCGATAAACTTCTGCGTGACTACGGCCTCGTCCGCATCCTTTGAGACGATCATTTTGCCGGCGGCAAATTCCGTAAACCGGGAACTCGAATTCGGCACGGACGCGCCCGTAATGAATTGAACCTGGGAATGGCCGTTGACTCTGACATAAGCCGAAAGCATCAACGTGGGTTCGACGTAAGCGACGCCGGGAATCCTGGCAATCTCGGCAATCGCGGCGTCATCCAGAATTCGTGTCGGCGCCTTGTCGGGCCGGAACGATGGTCCCCGGCGGTCGTTTGGATTGTCGCCTCGGCGCGCCGCGTTTGAGTTCGGAGATGCCAACGTAAAGACGTTCTTGCCAAAGACGCGCATCTCGTTGAAAAGATCGAGCGCCTTGAAACGCGACAAGAGATTGCGCTGCAAACCCAACCCAAACGAAACCATCGTGACGATTACGGCCACGCCGACGATCACGCCCATCGAAGTCAGCGTCGCGCGCAGCTTGGCCTCGCGCAGGTTTCGAAGTGATAGATAAAGAATGTCCAGGAAAGACATAACCCGCAGACCTCAAACTGATCGCGCGTAGATTAGCAGAAGCGGTCGCCGAAACGTGAGGCAACGCGCAGAAAGCGCTCGATTCCTAAGTGCCGAAGGCGCGAAATGTAATAGCCTGGGCCAACGGCCCGGGTAGTGACAGCGTTACGAAGAGCGAGCGCTGAAGGCGCGGAATGCGACGGTTACCTTATTAAAGGCCCGAGATGACGACAGCAATCCTTGGCGGTGCCTCCAGGTTCTTTCATTTCGCGCCTTCAGCGCTTCCAGAAGTTATTCTTGTGCTCCGTACCTGGGGCGCTGCCCCAGGCTTTCACATTGCGCGCCTTTGGCGCTTGCGGGCCGAGCCAGTGAAACAGGCGACGGAGAAACGGGACAGTAGCCCGGTTGTGGATCAAAGCGCTAAGGCACGGTAGACGTTTATGCGATGACCAGATCCTCCAACCTAATCAAACAGCTCATGCACCGCGTCCACGCTCCAGTCAGCGAGACTCGCGGTGACGACGTCGGCGCCGGCTGCGCGCAAATCATTTTCCGAAACTGTGTTCGTCACACCGATCGTGCGCATACCGGCGGCGCGCGCGGCTTCGATGCCCGGTGGAGCGTCTTCGATCGCCAGACATTCGCTCGCCTGAAGCGGCAGCTGGCGATCGGTGCGGCGCTGCCCATTAAGCAGATCGAGCCCGCGCTGGTAGCAGTCCGGCGCGGGCTTATGTTTCAAGCCGGGCACTGCGCTAACTAACACCGAAAACTGGTTTAGGAGCGACGCGAGTTGCAGCACGTGATCGATCTCGCTTCGTTCGGCCATGCTGACGATGCCGAGTTGAAACTGCCGCGCCGCGGCTTTGATGAACGTAACGACTCCCTGAGAGACGGGCAGATCTGCTTTGATCAATGCTCGATGCAACTCGTGTTCGCGGTCGATGACGGTGCGCATGGCTTCGTCGGTCAACGGACGTCCGGCACGAGCAAACGCGGCGCGTACGAACGCGGCGTCGTCCATTCCGAGAGACAAGAAATACTCTTCGTCTGAGATGGAGACGCCTTCGCCGATGAACACCTCTCGAAATGTTTTTAGCCGAATTCGCTCGTCATCGATGATGACGCCGTTAAAATCGAAAAGGATCGCCCGGATCATTTATGAATGGAAACGCCGTCTGAGCAAGTTTGCGGGAACGCCACGCAGTGTCCTGATTTTCGGTTTTCTCTGCGCAGTCTCCGCGGTCTCTGCGTCTCTGCGGTGAATAAACGCCGACATACGCTCACCGCGGAGACGCCGAGGACGCAGAGGAGGCGCAGAGAATTACCATCAGGCCTACCGAATGGCCCTCTCCCAACTCGAGAGGGAACAAATCCATTTACTGAGCGCTCTGGCCAGAGGCGATACTCGCGGGCGCATTTAACTTTTCAAGCTTCTCGCTCTGCTGCAAAAACAATTGCGGCAAACGCTCGCTCTCGATCACGTCGAGCCGGCGCAGAACTTCCGTCAGCGACAGTTCGTTTTTCAGGTTCACCTGATAATCCAGATCGGCGCGCAGACGATCTTTTTCCGACTGGCGGTTCTGCGACATCATGATGATCGGCGCTTGCATGCCGGCGATGATCCCCATTACCAGGTTGAGCATCTGATATGGCGCCGGGTCAAAACCTCTGATCAAAACGTACGAATTGAACACGATCCACAAGACGATAATGCCGATGGCCGCGCCGATGAACTTCCAACTACCGCCAAACTCGGCGATGGCATCGGCCGCGCGGTCAGCGATGGTCATACGCTTTCGCTGTTCCTCGTTGACGTTGCGCGAGACGCGCTGTTGCAGAAGTTTATCCGTGCGGCGCAAGCGTCCGAACGTGGCGCTCAGCATCTCCAACGCGACCGTTGGATTGTTGTGAATGAAGCGGAGAAAGTTTTCCCGCGAGAGAACCGCGAGCCGCGCCGCTTCCGAGACGATCGCGTCGGCCGAACGTTGCTTGCCATCAATGATTGCCATCTCGCCAAAAAAATCGCCTTGTGCCAACTCCGCCAGCGTGACCTCTTTCTTATCTTCATCCGTGATCGCGATGCGCACGCTGCCGCTTTCGATCAGATACATCGCATCGCCTTCGTCGCCGGCGCGAAAGAGCGCGACGCCGGCAGCGATCTCGCGGGTTCTAAGGAGGTCGCGCAGCTCGCCCGCGGCCTCGTCATCCAACGACGCAAACAACGGAACGGAACGAATCGCGTCCAGCGTCATCTCGGGGGGTGGTGGTGTAGACATCGGGGTACCTCGTCGAATTAAGTAAAAAGTAAAAAGGTAAAAGGCAAAAATAAATCAGGCTCAAGACGGTCCGCCCTTTTTACTTTTTACTTTTTCCTTTTGCCTTTCATTCCTGCACGCGTCCGTCTTTCATCAGGATGATTCGATCCGCGAAGCTCTGGGCCAACTCACGATCGTGAGTCACGAGCAGCACGGTCAGCTTATCGTGCTCGACCATCTCGCGCAGCAGCGCCAAAAGCTCGTGCGCGCGCGTCGAGTCTAAGTTCCCGGTCGGCTCGTCGGCAAGCAAGACCCGCGGACGGTTGGCCAGGGCGCGGGCGATGGCCACGCGCTGTTGTTCTCCGCCGGACAATTCCCCCGGGCGATGTTCGGCGCGATCAGTTAGTCCAACCCGCTCAAGCAAAGCTTCGGCGCGTTCGCGGCGCGGCAAGCCGCGCAGGCCGCCAAACGCGAGCGCCAAACGCACGTTCTCGCCCGCGGTCATCGTCGGCATCAGATTGAAGTTCTGAAAGATCATCCCGACGGAGTGACGTCGATACCGCGCCATCTCTTTCTTGGTCAGCGGTGCAAGAGATTTCGAGTCAAACAGAATATCCCCGCTCGTTGGACTATCAAGCCCGCCCAACAGATTCAGAAGCGTCGACTTGCCGCTCCCCGACGTCCCCTGAATCGCGACAAACTCGCCTTCAGCGACGCCGATGGACACGTCGTCCAGCGCTTTCACTTCGCTGCTTCCCATCTGATAGACGCGCGTCACTGCGCGAGTTTCGATTAACATAATACGTAGTGTGTGTCAGAACCCTGAGCGGTAGCGACGGGATCATACACTCAATGTTGAGTCGAAGATCCGGTCGCTATCGCTCTCGGTTCTGACACGGAGCGGTAGCGAGGGGATCAGGCACTCAAGGTTGAGTCGAAGATCCGGTCGCTACTGCTCTCGGTTCTGACACGGAGCGATAGCGAGGGGATCAGGCACTCAAGGTTGAGTCGAAGATCCGGTCGCTACTCTATATATGAAAGGGCGCCCCAAAGGTAGTAGCTTGGAGTTGTTCTAAAGACTTCAAGTAGACACCGAAGGAGAGCCCTATGAGGACGTATTATGTTGGAATGGATGTGCATCGCGCAAGCATCGTGATCGTGGTTTTGAATGGCGCCGGCAAGGTGGTGATGCAATCGGTGATTGAGACCGGGGCCGAGCGCGTGCGCGGGTTTCTCAAGCAGTTGCGGGGTAAGGTGTATGTAACGTTTGAAGAAGGGACGCAGGCCAACTGGCTGCATGAGGTAGTGCGGTCACTGGTAACGGAAGTGGTGGTTTGCGATCCGCGGCACAACAAACTGCTGCAAAGCGGAAACAAGAATGACCGCGTGGATGCGCAGAAGCTGGCGGAGTTGTTACGCAACGGGTGCTTGCGCGCGGTCTATCATGGAGACCACGGAGTGCGGACCTTGAAGGAGTTGGTGCGCACCTACGACTGTCTGGTGAGCGACACGACGCGGGTGATGAATCGGCTGAAGGCCATCTTTCGC
>Ga0080064_1001182_pt1 | contig 56306 bp, 28 predicted proteins | sample Subgrocontami54m_FD_69260 | JGI IMG/M metagenome (GOLD analysis project Ga0080064, IMG submission 69260) | Subsurface groundwater microbial communities from S. Glens Falls, New York, USA - GMW46 contaminated, 5.4 m (SPADES assembly) (version 2) ...
TGGGATGAACACCGGTGAGGAATACGGCGCTGGCGCGCGCATGGTCGCCGGCACCTTCGCCCTCATACGCCAAGCCGGTGTTGTGAGCGAGTCCGCTGAACACCAGCATGCGATCGCGAAAGGGAGCGAGCGGCTGCAATGTGGGAGTCAACTCGAAACCGGCGCCCTCCGCCGTCGGTGTCCACTTTTCCATGATGACGCCGTTCGGAACGTAAGCAAATGCCAACCGGACGACGGGACCATTCTGCGTGTCCAGGGAGCTTGCGAATGCCGGGACCATGGCCTCCAGCAGCGGCAGCGAGAGAGTCGCGCCGATGCCGCGCAAAAACGCACGCCGTGGGATAGCTTTCTTGAATATCATGGCTCTTGTGACCTCCTCCTCCGAGGTGGGTACAGGCTTCTGGCTTGTACCGGGACAGGTCAGAGACCTAATCCCCACTTAGCGACGGCCAGCGGTAGTCGTAGCTTCCGCCGATCTCCTCATCTCAAACGGAGTGCTTTTGACGATTCCCAACACTAAGGACGACCAGCGATAATCGGGTGCGGCATCTCTCATGACTTTTCGAACCGTCGGCGTATCGTAATACTCCACGCCCCGGCCCAGCGCATACGTCAAAAGTTTTTCCGTTACGGTAGTGACGAATTGGTCGGGACGGCTCAGCAGCACTTTCCGAAGTTCCGCCGGCCCATTAAACTTCGTGCCGTCGGGGAGGACTCCCGATGCATCGATCGGCGTATTGGCGGCGCCGCTGGTCGAGCGCCACTTTCCGACCGAGTCAAAGTTCTCGAGCGCGAAGCCCAGAGGGTCCATCATTTTATGGCATACCGCGCAGGCCGGATTGGCGCGATGCTGCTCCATCTGCTGGCGCACGGAGAGTATCTTGCCGTCATCGCTGCGATCCTTCAGCGACGGAACGTTGGGCGGCGGAGGCGGCGGAGGCGTGCCGAGAATGTTCGCGAGAAGCCATTTGCCGCGCAACGTCGGTGAAGTCCGTGAGGCATACGAGGTCACCGTCAGAAGGCTTCCCTGGCCCAGTAATCCCCGCCGGTTCTCGTCCGCCAGAGTTACGCGCCGGAAATGACTGCCGTAGACGTTGGGAATTCCATAATGCTTGGCCAGGCGCTCGTTCACGAACGTATAGTTCGCGTTCAAAAGATCCAGCACGCTGCGGTCTTCCCGCACGATGCTTCCGAAGAAAAGCTCCGTCTCACGCTGGAAGGCTTCCCGCAGGTTCTCGTCGAACTCGGGGGCCGAGTCCGGGTCCGGCGAGACCGAACGCATATTGCGAAGGTATAGCCACTGTCCCGCGAAATTGCTCACGAGAGCTTCGGAGCGAGTATCGGCCAGCATGCGCTTGACCTGCTGTTCCAGCACCGCCGGATCCTGGAGCTTGCCGTGTTCTGCTAATTCGAGAAGCTGGCCGTCGGGTATGCTGCTCCACAGAAAGAATGACAGCCGGGAGGCCAGTTCCAAGTCTGAGACGCGATAGGTGGCGCCCGGCGCGAGATTCGCAGGATCCTGTTCGATCCGGAACAAGAACTCCGGGCCGGCCAGTATCCTTCGAAGCGCCATCGCAATTCCACTCTCGAAATCCCCTTTGCTCCGGCCGGTCTTGTACAGGCTGAGCAGAGCGTCAATATCCGCGCCATTCACTGGCCTGCGATAAGCACGATGCGCCAAGGTGGAGAGAATCTTCCGGGCGCAGGCTTCTTCGTTATCGGCCAACGAACCACTCCCTTTCGGTCTCTGCTCGGATTCTATTGGATGGCAGACAAAAATCGCGCGGCGGCTGGGAGTCTCCCCGGCGCCTTTGGTATCGTAGGGTCCGCTAACGATGACGGTGCCGACAGCCGGATCATCGTTCCTGGTGCCCGCCAGGCGCGGCTCCAGAAAACCTTCGTGCTTGGAGCTCTTGTCGCCATAGAGAAACGTGACACCGAGCACTCTGGAACCAGCCTTCACGGGAAGGCGGACTACCAATCCGTCATCGGCTTCTTGCTCGGGTTGTCCGTTCCGGTCCGCTCGGTCCCGGCCGGACTTTCCTTTGATTTCGGCGCCAATCGTGAATAACCGGATTCTCGATCCGTCCAGGCGGACCTCCAGCTCTTGTTGCTGACCGAGGCCAATAATTCCAAACCCAGCGGCATCTCTCTGCAGTTTGATTCGAACCGTGTACTCGCCATCGGCCGGGAAAAAGTGGCGAATCGCGATGCCCCCGCGCGACCCAAAGGGAAGCTCCTCCCCCATGCGATCCTCTTGATTGAGGAACCGGGAGACATCGTAGGTAGTGAAGTCGGGACGCATGGCGGGGTCTCCGATCGCCACGCGCGTGATTTTCCGTGCCGCTGACACGTATCGTTCCAGCAAGGCAGGCGACACGGAGAGCACATCTCCAATGTTGTCGAACCCGTAGCCGGAATCGTCCCCCGGAAGAAGCGATCGCAGATCGGCCGTATCAATGTCTAGCGAGAGCAAATCCCGAATGGCGTTGGCGTACTCGGCACGATTCAAACGGTGAACGGCGGGGCGGCCCGGATTCGGACTGGCGGCGGCCGCGCGATCGAGCTCCGTCTCCAGGTAAGTCGCGAGAGAATCGTATGCACTTTGATCGGGCCGTGGAGCTCCTGCAGGCGGCATCGCGCCGGTTCGAAGCTTGCGTACGACCTTTTCCCAAACAGGCGCGCTTTGCGGAACGTTCTGGACGTCGATCTTGTCGAGCATTAGCCCGGCTGTTTTCAGCTTTTCGTTATGGCATGTGACGCAGTAGCGATTGAGGATGGTGCTGTATTGTGAGGCAGAAGTAGGCAGTGCAGTTGCAGCCTTGGCTTGAGCTGCATGAAGCGGGCACGCCGCAGCCAAAGCGATCCCCAGTGCTATGAGGCTCGTTCGCAACACTTACACGCCTCCGTTCGATCTTGCCTCAGCCTTTTCAAGAGGTTCCGCGCCAATAGAACGAGCTTATCGTGACACCAGACACCGATGAAAGTCAACCGCGTATTTGGCTATCGTAGTGAGTCGATTAATCTATTGACATCCATCCCAGCCGTTGTTAGATTTCCTCTGTGTTTTGACGGGACCACCTACAAATGGTGTGAGGAACTAGTCAGTTTTTGCCAGGAGCTATTCTCCCAGTGGAGAGAACTTCGGCGCCCTGGATGCTTGGTGGAAGCTACAATTCGGATAACTAACCTTTGAGTCCGTTGAATCGCCAGTGAGCGCCGGCATGAATTTTTGTTACCGCATGAAGGAGGTTCCATGACGCAGTCAAGTTCGATGAGGCAGCCAAATGGAGGTGCAGCAATGCTGCGAATCGGGAAGTCACTCGGAGCGTCATTTCTGTTTGTGATGCTGACGGTGGCATCTGCGGTCGCGCAGTTGCCGACAGCCACGATTCTGGGTGTGGTCAAGGATTCGAGCGGCGGGGTTGTGCCCGACGCGAAGTTGACCGCAAGAAATGTAGATACGGGCCTCTCCCGAACCGCGTCGAGCGCCCAGGATGGCTCGTACCGGTTTTCTGCGTTGCCGGTCGGCACGTATGAAGTCCGAGTGGAGCATCCCGGGTTTGATTCGGAAATCCGCGGCGGCCTGACCCTGACGGTATCCCAGGAGGCCGTGGTGAATATCAATCTGCGGGTCGGCGCGGTCGAGCAGACCGTGGCCGTCACGGCCGAGGCTCCGTTGGTCAACACCACCAGCGGCACGCTGGGCGGATTGGTGAACGAGCAAAAGGTCGTCGATTTGCCTCTCAACGGCCGCAACTTCATGGACCTGACTCTGCTGCAACCGGGAATCGTGCACAATCCCAACCAAAGCCCCGGGTCGATTGCGAACACCGGAATCTTTTTCAGCAGCAACGGAGCGCCGGTCCGCTCCAACAGTTATTTGCTGGACGGCGCCATATTGACGAACCAGACCGGTGTCAATACCGCGTCCGCCGACGGCTCGACGCTGGGCATCGGAGGAATCCGGGAGTACCGCGTGATCACCAACTCCTTCAGCGCCGAATACGGCATGACCATGGGAAGCCAGGTGATCATGGTCAGCAAGAGCGGAACCAATCAGTTTCACGGCGAGCTTTTCGAATTTCTTCGTAACAGCGCTCTGGATGCGCGAAATTTTTTCGATTATAAGTCCATAGCGAGCCAGCGCCGGCTGCCCGCCTTCGCGCGCAATCAATTCGGCGTCGCCGCTGGGGGACCCATCCGCAAAGACAAGACCTTTTTCTTCACGGCCTATGAGGGGTTGCGCGAGCGTTTGGGAATTACGACGCTTGACAGCGTATTGGCTGCCTCCTGCCACGGCGCCGCCGGTACGACTATCACCAATTCAGCGTGTCCCCAACTGGGGCCGACGCCTTCGGTGACGATCGCGCCCGTGATGGCGTCCCTGCTGGCTCTCTATCCCAATCCGAATCTTGTGAACAACCAATTCACTTACCCATTTTCCCAGCCGACCCGCGAGGACTATGGGCAGATACGAGGGGACCAGACGCTATCGCAAAACGACGGTTTGTTCGCGCGCTATACGATTGACGACGTCGAGCAGGTGAACCCCACGACCCATCCCGCCTTCACCCAGGTCCGAAACAGCAGGAATCAGTACGTCACGATGTCGGAGAACCATATCTTCACTTCGACGCTGCTCAACACGGTGCGCTTCTCGTTCAGCCGGGTAAACCCAACCACCTCGCCGACCAACCCCTTTTCCGGCCCGCAGTATACGTTTGTACCGGGGTATGGAGTTGGGAACATCTCCATCTCGGGTCTGACCGGCATCGGTCCTACGGTTCCCGCCCGGCAGAAACAAAACGTATTGTCCTGGGGCGACGATTTGTTTTACACGCGGGGAGCGCACTCGTTGAAATTTGGCACCTTGATTAACCGCTACCAGCCGACCAACACAACGGCCACGGGAATCTTTGGTTCAGTCAGCTTTACGAGTGTGGCGAATTTCCTGCTGGGCGTGCCGAATACCTATAATGCGATTACGCCCGGTTCCGTCCTGACCAAGAATTACCGCTACTCCACCATCGGATTTTACGGGCAGGACGATTTCCGTGCCCTGCCAACTCTGACGTTGAACCTGGGACTGCGCTACGAGTTTCAGACCGTCCCCCGGGAAAAGGACGGCTACGAGGCGGCGATTCGGGACGTACAGCACGATGCCGCAACCACCGTAGGCCCCGTCTTCGAGAATATGTCGCTGCGCAACTTCAGTCCCCGATTCGGCTTTGCATGGGACGTGTTCGGCAACGGCACCACGGCGGTCCGGGGCGGTTTCGGATTGTTGTATGACATCGGAGCTTTTGGCCAAGCCCTGAACATCGGCACCACCGGCACACCGCCGTTCTCGTCGAACAGCGCAGTCAACAGCCCTCCAGCGTTGGTGCTTCCGCTATTCTTCCCGCCGAGCGCCGCCGGAAAAACACTCCGCACGCAGGATTACCACATGCAGCAGCCTCACATCCTGTCTTACAACATTGCCGTGGAGCGGCAGCTGCCTGCGAGAATGGCGCTGCGGCTGGCTTACGCGGCGTCGCGGGGAATCAACATATTGGAGACCAAGGAAGGGAACCCCACGGTTCCACAGGGCGTGCCGGCGGGAACGAACTGCGTCGCCACGAACCCTCCTCCCGCGTTTTCGTTCACCGAGCCGCGATGCTGGCTGGGGGGTGATCCGCGGACCAACCCCAACTGGACCGGCATGGAGTTCAAAACCGCGGGCGGGAACTCCTGGTATAACTCGCTGCAATTCAGTTTGGTGAAGCAGTTGAGCCACAACCTGCAATTCGAAAGCTCTTACACCTGGGGGAAGGTCATTGATGAAACGCAAGGCCAGGCGACGGGCGACAACACGGCTGCCAGCATTTTCGGCGTTGACCCAACCCATCGGAATCTGGATCGCAGCGTGGCCGATTTCGACGCCACCCAAAGCTGGCGCTTTAACGCCATCTATGAAGTGCCGCGAATGGCCTCCGGCGGCCTTGCGGACAAAATTCTGAGCAACTGGCGAATCAGCAGCATCCTAAAGCTGCAAAGCGGTCTGCCATTTACTCCCTCGGTGGGAAGCAACCGCTCGCGATCGGGATTGAACAACGGCGGTGCGAATATCGATCGGCCGGATCTGCTGCCGGGCCGCAAAGCCTCGAACATCATCCTGGGCGGGCCTCAACGCTATTTCGACCCCACTGCGTTTGCGTTACAGGCAGCCGGGTTCTTAGGAACCGCCGGAAGAAACATTCTGCGCGGTCCCGGTCTGGCCAACTTGGATTTCTCGCTGGTGAAGAGCGCATCGCTCTCGCGGCTGGGAGAACGAGGGAAGTTCGAGTTCCGGGCGGAATTGTTCAATATCCTGAACCGCGCCAACTTCGCCGATCCCAACCGGACCGTCTTCTCCGGAACGGCCGGATCGGTCCCGCTCCCGACTACCGGGCAGATTACGGGTACAAATACTCCGTCCCGGCAGATTCAGCTTTCGATGAAGGTGATTTTCTAGAGGCCGTTGCACAACTTGTTTTGAAAGCAGTGGAAGGGCACGGTTTCAACCGTGCCGAAAGGGTGTGGAGAAGTAAGCGGCTTTAGCCGCTGAGGGCCAACGACAAACCTCAGGGGCTAAAGCCCAGTTCTTCCCGATCCGTGATCGGCACGGTTAAACAGGCTGCTGAAAAAAGAACCAAAGTAGTAACTTTTGGCGTTTTTCGCATCGAAGTTCGCTCGTAACATATGGGTTCGTCGTTCGACAAAATGCCGATGTTACTCTTTTGAGTCTTTTTTCAGCAGCCTCTAAAACCGTGTCCTTACGGGAATGCGTGAAGGTTACGCAACAGCTTCTAAGCTCCTACCGCGAACCAAACGAACAGCGACAAACAGGGATTCCCTGGCGAAGGTTTTAAGCGAAAGGGCAATCAAGATGCAAACAATGTCGAAGTTTACAAATGCAGCGCCGTCCTGGGATAAGGAAACGAGTCGCCTTGGGGCGATTGCGCGACGGATCTCGCTGGTTGTTCTGGCATGGTGCGTGATAACGCTCGGTTCACCGGCGACCCACGCAAAAAATCTTCTGATCGAGGGTGCGACTCTGATCGATGGAACGGGAAAGGGCCCAATTCAGGATGCGCGCGTTCTGGTCGAAGGAGAGACCATACGAGCGGTTTGGAGCGGCAATAGCGGCGGTCCGAGTGTGCCGCCCGACACGCAGGTCATCAACGCCAAGGGCAAGTTCATCATCCCCGGATTGATCGATTCCCATGTTCACTATCGCGCCTACATGGGCGAGATGTTTTTGTCGTATGGAGTAACGGCGGTCTACGACCTGGGGGATCCCATCAACTGGCAATTGGCGGTAAGGAAAGGCTTGAATTCGGGCAAGTTGCGCGGCCCGCGGTTTTACTTCTGCGCGCCGGTTGGAACGGGTCCGGAGGGAGGCGACGGCGATGCAGCGGGCAGCGCGTTGTCGGGCAGAGCGATCTCATCCATGAAGACTCCCGCCGATGCCAAAGAGGCGATCGCGAAACTGAAGGGCAAGACGGACTGCATCAAGCTGAGCGAGAACACCAAAGGGGATTTTTTTACGGCGATAGCCCGCGAAGCGCATGCCGCCGGCATGAACGTCATTTCACACTCGCTGAATGCGATGGATTCCGCCACTTGGGGAATCGATGGCGTCGAGCACATGACCGGCGTCGGTATTTCCGCCATCCGCAAGCCGGATGGCCGCAAGGCGATGGAGGGGATGAACATCGAGGCCGGACACAAGAACAGCCTCCTTTACCAATGGATGGAACCGGCGTTGTTCGATGAGATGATTCAATACTTCGTCAAGCGGAATGTGTATCTCAATCCCACGCTCGACTTCGAATGGAAAGGCATCATCGACCGCACGCCGCAGTTTGAGCTGGAAGACACCAAGCTGCTTTACAATCCGCTGTTGCAATATGTCCCGCTCGATGAGCGGCTGGTCACGCTGGGTCAATATCATTGGGCCGACAAGAGAAGCTCGGCCGACCGCGAGCAATTCCTCAAAGGTTACAAGAACGTTCAGGAGTTCCTGCGCCGCTTTGTCAAAGCCGGAGGAAAAATCTATTCCGGCACCGATAGCGCCGCCGCCAATACGCCGGGACTGGCGCTCCACCACGAGATGGAAATCTACGTGGACGCCGGTCTCACGCCGATGGAAGCGCTGCTGACCTCCACGAAATGGGGAGCCGAGATTCTGCGTCTGGACAAGCAACTCGGCACGGTGGAACCCAATAAACTGGCCGATCTGGTGATTCTGCGCTCGAATCCCCTGGAGGACATCCGCAACGCGAGGGCGATTGACGAGGTGATTCGGGGCGGAGAAATCATGGACATCGGCTATCACAGCGATTACAAATTTCCGTTTCCGCTATTCGGACCGGAAGCGAAACACTTGTATAATCCGCCGCCACGGTTGCGCGGCGTTACTCCGCCGGTGGCGGTGCAGGGCAAGGAATCGCGCCTGCGCGTGACCGGGCGGGGCTTCGTTCCAAGCTCGGTGGTTTACTTCGGCAACTCCCTGGCGGAAACCAAATTCGAAAGCCCGACGGAACTCTCCGTGACTCTGACGCCACAGCAGACCGCCGAAGTGGGAACGGTTCTGATGACCGTCCAGACTCCCAAACCCGGCGGCGGCGTCTCGGAGGAGTTGCCGTTTATCGTCGACTATCCTTAGCGAGGTATTTCATAACCTGTTTTTGACTTGTTGTCAGGGCACGGCTTGCGAGGTTGCTGAAAAAGTGAAGTAGGGAGGGTGGAAACCAGGTGCAGTGGGAATGCGTCTCTGGAAGGGAGAGGAGGAGACGCGATGCGGCGCGACCGGTTGATGGAGGGCGAGGTCGCGCAGCGGTTGCTGGGGGCGGTGATGGAGCAGGCGCGGAGCCAGCAGTTGTTGAGCGAGGAGCCTTTCACGGTGGACGGGACGATCCTGGAAGCCGGGGCCAGCCGGAACAGCTTTGTGCCCAAAGACCCGCCGCCGGCGGTGGGGACGGGAGCGCGTGGGAGCAAGTGTTTGCGGGACACGCAGGAGTCGAAGACCGACCCGCCAGCGCGGTTGTATAAGAAGAACGCCGCGAGCGAAGCCAAACCCAGTTATCTGGGGCAGGGGATGATCGAGAATCGCAACGGGTTGGTGGTAGCGGCCTGCGCCACGCAGTCCTCTACGACGGCGGAGCGGGAGGCGGCCCTGGCGATGCTGGACGAAATGGGCCAGCGGCCAGAGAAGGTTCCGCGCGCCGAGCCGCGCATCGCGCTAGGAGCCGATCAGCTGTATCGGGAGCGGAAGTTTATCGAAGGGCTGCGGCGACGCCGGGTGGCGCCGCATGTGGCCGAGTACCAGCCCTCGGCCAAGTGGCCGAACTTTCTGAGCGAGGCGGAACGGACTGATCCGGGGTTCGCGGTGAGTCGGAAGAAACGCAAACGGGTGGAGAGGGTATTTGGTTGGGGCAAGCTGAATAGTCTGATGCGCAAACTCAAATGGCACGGGCTGCGCCGTGCGGATTGGTTCTTTCGATTGCTGACGGCCGCGCACAATTTGGCGCGGATGGCGAAGCTGATTCCCGCGCCGTAAGTGCAGGAAGAAGTGTCTCTGGCGGGCGAAAATAGACCCTCCCGAGACCAAAAATCGAATGCCCAACCGCGGCAAAACGCGAAAAAAGTGATCGCAGAAACAATCCGCAGCTCCCGCAAGTGAATTTTTCACAGCCTCCCGTCGTGATCCTGGGCCATTCGACGGGAGGGGAGATTCAGTTTCTATTGAAAGAGTCGAGTTTGAAAAATCGTATGCAAGGGCTTTCCATCGGCTGGGGGACCGGCGGGCATGCCGAGCTGGATGCGATTCAGGCCACCACCAATCCACGGACCAACTTCCTCGACGTATGGTTAATCAAGGCGCGCCCCGCGTCGGACTATGCACGTGGTTATCTCGGCCCGTTGAATCCCGCATGGCATAGTCCGACGGAACCCCGCAAGGAAGTCGCCGAGCGTTGGATCGGAATGGAAGAGCGCCGCAGACCGCAGTTCAAGCAGCCGCTCCAGGACATGGAGCACGACAGTGTCATCAACCTTCGCAACCATGTGGCATCGCAGATCCGCCAGGCGCTGGAGGGAAACAAGCTCGGCGTCAATCCGGACGAGGTGATCCCGGATCTGTTCTCGACGATGCGCGCTCCGCTCACGGGCTATCGCAAAATGATCTGGACGACGGCGATGCTGGACGACGGACACTGGAATAATAAGGACCCGGAGAAGGCGCGGGAACCAATGGTCGCCAATGTGTTCCGCAAAAACAATCCGAATATACCGATCCGCGTGATGGTCTACGACGTTCCCATGACGCACTACGGTCACATTGAAAAGCCGCGCGAGATGGCGGGAGGGATGTTGACCGCGCTGAAGTGGCTGGCCGCGCCACAGTAGAGCATTTTTCAGGTTTGCTGCGGCCCGCTCAGCGCGAAGGAGAAGCAGGTTCTTCGCTTCGCTCAGAATGACATCCATCCTAGAATGACAACCGTCATTGTTAGGTGAATTGCAGGGGTGCCGTTGGTATTAACGACATCAAGCCAAATCGGGCGGCTTCGCGATGCGGTCGGCGTTGCGCAAATCCGGGAAAGTCCATGCCCAAAGAATTGTTACCGTTAAGGCTCCGATCCCGCCCAGGACTACGGCCGGGACGATGCCAAACCATTGCGCCGTGACACCCGACTCGAATTCTCCAAATTCGTTGGAAGCTCCGATGAAGATCATCTCCACGGCATTGACACGGCCGCGCATGGTGTCTGGAGTTGTGACTTGAATCAGCGTATTGCGGATGATGACGCTGACCATATCGCAGGCGCCCGCGAGCAGTAGCGCCAACATCGAGAGCCATAGGCTCCGTGAAACTCCGAACAGAATCGTAAACACTCCGAATCCCGCCACGCACCATAAGAGAGTGACTCCGACGCGTCGCCGCAAGGGACGATAGGCCAGCAGCAAAGCCATAACCAAGGCGCCGATTCCAGGCGAGCTGCGCAGCAAGCCCAGTCCCCAGGGTCCCGTGTGGAGGATGTCGCGAGCATAAACGGGCAGCAGTGCGACGGCCCCTCCGAACAGGACCGCAAACAGATCGAGCGAAACCGATCCCAGAACTACCTTCTGTCGAAAGATGAAATGCAAGCCCGCGAGGACCATCTTACTGCTGAACTCTTCCCGGCGATCTCCCGTGGCGCGCGTGCTCATTCGCGCAGTCATCACCGACGCAACAGCCGCGGATATCATCGCCGTGGCGTAAACCGCCGAAGGCCCTTGGGCAACGGCATAGACCAGTCCGCCGAGGGCCGGTCCGAGCAGGGTGGCCGCCTGATAGACCATGGCGACCCAGGCAACTGCGCTCGGGAAATGCTCCTCCGGAACCAAGTGAGGAACAATGGCCCGGCTGGCCGGCCCGCTGAAAGAGCGGACCACTCCGACCAGAACCAGCACGATATAGATTGCAAATACCGACGCTCGATGCGAAACATTCGCAAAAAACAAAAAGCCCGAGCACAGCCCGAAACCGGCATAACAAACGAAGAGAATTTTCCGACGGTCGATGCGGTCCGCGGCGTGACCGGAGACGAGGAAGAGAATCATTCCGGGAAGGAACTGGGCCAAGCCCGCCAAGCCAAGCGCCAAAGGCTTCCGGGTCATTTCGTAGAGCTGCCAACCGACCGCGACGGATTGCATCTCTGTCGAAACGACAACGAAAAGGCGCGCCGCCTGGTAGAGAACGAAATCCGGATAGGTGAATGCGATTTGCGCTTCCGCCTTGGTGCTCCACGGTTGTCCCATCGGGTTCTAGTTTGCCACAAAATTTCCCATGTTTCGGATTGCAGGGTTCCGGCTCATTTTTGCTGGCATTTTTTGCGATTTGTCGTATAGTGTGCTCAACGGCAGGCGGCGGGTTCTAAGATTCCACCAATCCATGCCCGTAACTTGAGGGAGGTCGTTAATGTTGAAGCGAAATATTCTTGTCATGGCCGCGGCGAGTTTGACGGCGCTGCTGGCTCTGGTTGTCGCAGCGCCGATGGTCCTGCCGGCGGCTGACAACGGCGCCATTTCGGGAGTTGTTACGGATGCTTCCGGCCAACCCGCAGCGGGCGCCATGGTCACGGCGAAAAATGTGGATAAAGGCGTCTCGACGACCGTGATCAGCCAGGATCGCGGCCGGTATTCGCTGCCAAATCTGGCGCCCGGAAAGTATCTCGTTCGCGCTTCGGGAGGCGGACTTCAGAGCGAAACCAAGGACCCGGTGCCATTGAACGCCGGCCAGAAATTGACGGTCAACGTCGCTTTGAGCACGGCGCAAAATTTCCGTGAGTCCAGCACAGCGGCAAACGACATGGCGTTGCTCCCCGAAGGAAAGGAAAAAAGTTTCATCCAGGCCAAGTGCGGCCTGTGCCATCGCATGGGGTTTCAAGAGATTCTCTTGAGCCGGAAGGACAAGGACGGCTGGATGCAGACCCTCGAAAAGATGCGCAATCATCCTTACGGATATTCGGGCTCGTTGGACGTGACGGACACGGAGCGGGACACGGTGGTCGAGTACCTGGCGAAGAATTTGAATCCGGGAGTGCCGCCACTCGATCCGAAGCAAAATCTGCCCAAGACCTGGGTGAAGGGCGCCGCGGCCAAGAGCATCGTCGTCGAAGTGGACCTGCCCAAGGGCGCATATCCGCATGACGTCGATGTGGACTCGCAGGGTGTGCTGTGGGTGAGTGAACGGGAGTTGGGTTACATTGGCCGCCTGGATCCGGTGACTCTCGCATATACCCGGTACCGCGTTCCCGGCGATAAACCACAGCTATCGGATGCGATCGCGGTCGATCCCAAAGGGCACTCGTGGATGATCGATTCCCGCAACAGCACGGTATTCGAATTCAATCCGGAAACGAAGGCGTTCAATGCCTTCCCCTACAAAGCCGCGAACGGGCAAGGTGCGCCCGGCAGAGGGATCTCCGCAAACACCATGCGCTTCCTTCCCGATGGAACCGTGTGGTTCACGGAAGTCGGCCAGAACAAGGTGGGGAAATTAGATCCGGCCACCAAGCAGTTCGCCGAATATTCCCCTCAGTCAGGACCCAAGATGGGACCCTATGGAATGGCTGTGGACGGTGCGGGGATCATCTGGTTCCCGGAACAGCTCGGGGATAAAGTGGGCAAGATCGATCCCAAGACCGGTAAGATTACGGAGTACGATCCTCCGACGCCGAACAGCATCCCGCGTCGCATGGGCGCGGATCGGGACGGCAACCCGTGGTTTTCCGAGTTCGCGGCAGGCAATCTGGTGAAGATCGACTATCGTACCGGAACGATGACGGAATATCCAACTCCCACAAAATTTTCCGCCCCTTATGGCGTCGATTCCGACAAATTGCACAACTTTATCTGGGTGAGCGAATGTTTTGCGGATCAGATGGCGCGCTTCGACCCTCGCACGAAGACCTGGGTGGAATATCCGCTCCCGGAGCATTACCTGTCGGTGCGGAAGATCAGCGTAGATCCCAAACGGCCCAACCGAGTGTGGTTTGGCGAGCCGTTCAAGGACCGTGTGGGCTACATCGAAGTGATGGAATAAGGACCGGACGTGATGGAATTAAGGACCGGACCTCGCCGTGGTCCAGCCAAAATATTACTTGTTTCTCTTGACCAGGACGACTCCAATATGCAAAATGGCAAGCACCGAACGTAATCTGGGAAATATTCTGGCAGGCAGTCTCGTCCATGCGGAAGTCCCGGCGAACGGGATCGTTTCCGCCACGAGAGGATTTGGCGTCAAGGAGGCGAAAATGATTTCAGGAAAGCTCTTCTCGCATTGCCCGCGAATTACAAGATATATACCGGCGATTGTTCTGGCAATGTTTCTGATCGCTGGAACGGCGAAGGCGCAAGTCACCGGGTCCATCACCGGCACGGTAAAGGACGCATCGGGCGCCATCATTCCGGGAGCGGCCGTAACCGCCAAGCACGTCGACACAGGGACAACGCGCACAGCGGAGACCGACGCCAGCGGCAATTACAACGTGCCGTCTCTCCCCGTGGGGCAGTACGAAGTGACGGTGGAGAGGAGCGGATTCAAGCAGCAGGTGCGGAGCGGCGTCACGCTGGTGGTGAACCAGCAGGCCGTGGTGAACATAACGCTGGAAGTGGGAAACGTAGAGCAGCGCGTCACGGTGATGGCGGAAGCCCCGGTCGTCAACACCACGTTAAGCTCCACGTCCGGTTTGATCAGCGAGAAGGCGGTGAAAGACCTGCCGCTGAACGGCCGCAGCTTCGACCAGCTTCTTACCCTAAACGCGGGCACGGCCAACTATAGCGCGAACCGCTCTCCCACACAGCCCGGCAATCTTTTCTCAGTGGCCGGCCGGCGCCCGGAGGAAAATCGGTTCCTGATGAATGGTGTGGACTACATCGGAGCCAGCGGTGGCGCCAACACCTCCACGCCTAACGGCTCCGCGGGCCAGGTGCTGGGCGTGGACGCGGTGCGCGAGTTCAACGTGGTGCAACATTCCTATGGCGCCGAGTATGGAAAGCGCGCCGGCGGGCAGATCAGCGTGGTTACCACTTCGGGGACCAACCAACTGCATGGCAGCGCATTCGAGTATTTGCGCAACAGTGTGCTGGATGCCAGGAACTTCTTCGATTACATTCCCGGACAGCGAATTCCTCCTTTCAAGCGCAATCAATTCGGTGGATCGCTGGGAGGGCCGCTCAAGAGAGATAAGGCCTTCCTGTTCGGCAACTACGAAGGTCTGCGGCAGCGGTTGGGATTCAGCAATGTTGTGATCGTGCCGGACAACGACGCGCGCCAGGGCCGGTTGCCCAATGCTCAGGGCGTGCCCACACCTGTCACTGGCCTGAAACCGGGAATCCTACCGTTTATCCAGAACTTCTGGCCGGCGCCAAACGGTCCGGTGCTGGGCGCGGGACTGGCGATTGATTATGCCAATCCCAACCAGAAAGTTCGCGAGGATTTTGGCCTGGTTCGCTTCGACTACATGGTATCCTCGAAAGATTCTTTCTCTACAAACTATCTGATTCAAGATGGGGAAAATAATGTGCCTTCCATAGACCCCGTTTTTATTGGTGCGATTCCTCTTCGCACTCAACTGATCAGTTTGCAGGAGACGCACATCTTCTCTCCTTCCGTTCTAAACGTATTCAACGCCGGGCTTAGCCGCTCGCACATAAATAATGGCAGAGCACCGGTCACGCCATTTCCGGCCAGTCTCTCTTTCGTGAGCGGAGCCACTCCCGGCACCATCACGGTAGGCGGATCCGCCACCGGCGCCGGAGGGGGAACCATCGCAACAGCCGACGGCTTCTCCGGATCCGTTACCTACGCCAGAACTTTCTTTACCTACTCGGATGACATCCGCTACATCAAAGGCAACCATTCAATCAGCGCAGGCGGATGGTTACAGGCCGTACGAAGTAACCGGGACGGAGCGGGATCCGCGAAGGCAACGGTCAGCTATGCCACGTTGACAGCGTTTCTCACAGACGCTCCAACCACCTTCCAGGTGACCCCAGCATCCGTAATGCAGGGCTACCGAACCAAGGAAGCGGCTTGGTACATTCAAGACGATTTCAAGCTGCGGCCCAATCTCAGCGTGCGCATCGGTTTGCGGGATGAGATCACCACTGGGTACAGCGAGGTGGCGGGCCGGTGTTCCAACTACTACTTTGATCAGAATGGCATCGTCGAAACGGATCCGAGGGTCCAGAGTTCCTGCCTGCTGGAGAATAACGCCAAGTCGCTCTGGCAGCCGCGCGTGGGCATAGCATGGGACCCCAATGGCAGGGGAACCTGGGCGGTTCGGGCCGGCGCGGGGATCTACAATAGTCTCCAGGACAACACGGATCAGGCCTTCGGCTCCAATCCGCCGTACAATTCGCGGTTCACGACCAACGTTCCCATACTTTCTATCATTCCGATACCTGGCGGCACACCTCCTCCGCCCAGTTGCAGCCCCACCCGGTCTACGAACTGCTCTATCTTCCAGCCCGGCCAACTGGATCCAACCATGCACACGCCGACCGTGCAGCAATGGAGCTTCACCGTCGAGCGCGAGATCACCACGAATCTCGGCGTCCAGTTGGGCTATGTGGGATCGGAGTCCTACCATCTGGAGACCAACACGGACTCCAACACGGTGCGTTCGAAGATCTGCGCGGATGCGAGGGGATGCGCAGGAGGGGGCGTGAGCGTGTCACCGGTCAACGCACCCCTCAATGTGCCGCAGGGAAAAGAATACATACCCGCCGTTGGCTCCGCGGGGCGCCCCAATCCCTATGTCAGCCGCGTCTTTCAGAGATACTTTGGGGGGAACAGCAGCTACCATGCGCTGAACGCATCGCTGGTCAAACGCGCCAGCCAGGGACTGACCTTCAAGTTGAATTACACCTATTCCAAGGTGCTCGATTGGAACTCGGCGCTCGACACCGCCTCCGGAACCAACCAGCCGTCCGACACCCTGAATAATCAGAATTTGAAACTGAACAAGGGACCGGGAGCATTCAACCTCCAGCAGCAATTCAATGCCAATTTCAGCTACGAACTGCCATTTGGAAGCGGCAAGCGCTTTGGCGGCGGATCCACGGGAGTACTGGACAAGCTGATCGGCGGCTGGCAATGGAACAGCATTTTTCAAGTCCAGCCAGGGTTCCCTTTCACTCCGACCGTCGGATCGAACCGTTCCGGATCGGGTGACTCCGGCAATCCCGACCTTCCGGACCTGAATCCTGCTTTCCACGGCAAGGTCGTCACCGGCGATCCGACCCGATGGTACAACCCCGCCGCGTTTCTGCTGCCGATAGCGGGGACCTTTGGGAATGCAGGACGGGATCAATTTCTGGGCCCCGGCCTGACGTCGCTCGACACCTCGCTTTTCAAGAAGATCAACATCAACGAACGCTGGAATGCGCAGTTCAAGATGGAAATTTTCAATCTTCTCAATCACGCGAACTTTGGTCCGCCAACCCTGGGAGTCTTTTCCGGAACCAACGTGAGCCGTTCCGCCGGAATCATCACCACCACGGCCACCAGCTCGCGGCAGATCCAGTTCGCGCTGAAGCTCAGTTTCTAAGAAGGATAGGAATCAACCAACGGCAATGCTCAGTTCTTGCGGCATTGCCGTTGGTCTTAATACGTTATTGAAATTGTTGGAGGAATTCATGAATACGATGTGGCGCGCGATAGGTCTCACCTTCTTGTCCGGCGCGTTAGCCTACGGAGCGACCCTCACCGGAACCGTGAAGGACCCGAGCGGTGTTCCGCTGAAGGCCGTGTTTGTCCAGGCCCGAAGCAATAACGGCAAGAAAACCGTGAGTGCTATTACGGACCGGCAAGGGCAATACCGGTTGCCAGACCTGAGTGCGGGAGATTACGAAATCCGCGTCAAAGCGCCTGGATATAAGAGCGATCCCCGCAGCGGCGTCAAGCTCAGCGCAGATGAGAAGCAGTCCATAGATTTTGCTTTACAGAAAGGTATGGTGCGATGGACCGACCTGTCCAACTACGAGGGCACCAAGCTTCTGCCCGAAGGCAAAGGGAAAGATACGCTCACCGGCGCATGTTTTGCCTGCCACGGATTTCAAAGCCGGGAAGCTTCGCGGCGGCAGGATGAAGCCGCTTGGCAGCGGGATGTTGGCGTAATGATGGACCGCTTTGGATACTTCACGCGACGGAACGTGACCGACGCGAAAGCCGCCGAGGTGGTTTCCTATCTCACCAAGACATTCGGGCCGGACTCGGAGTTGCCGCCGTCTCCCGCCAATTTGCCGCAGTACAAGGAAGTGAAATATCCCAAGAGCCTGAGCGACGACGTCTCTAAGCTTGTGTATGTGGATTATGCCACGGCGGGTCCGAAGCGGTTCCCGGGCGCGGGGCGTCCCGACGATGAAGGCAGGATCTGGATCTGGCAGTACATCGGCAACAGCATCGCCATGTTCGATTCCAAAACGGAAACAATGAAAGAATGGCCCGTACCTTATACCGGCCAAGCGAGCATTCACTCCGTGGTGGCGGCACCCGACGGCATGGTTTGGTTCTCCGACCAGGCCCAGAACAAGATCGGCAAACTCGATCCCAAAACTGGAAAGATCGTTGCGTATGACGCTCCGCCGCAGCATCCGGAGGCGCAGGGCATGGAGCGGGGATCGAAGCATACACTGGCGATCGACTTGCAGGGCAACGTGTGGTCGACGGGCGGCCCTCTGGCAAAGTTCGATCCCAAGACAGAAAAGTTCACGAATTACAACGATGTGCTCAACCCCTACGGCGTTGCGGTAGACAAGGACAACAACGTGTGGTTCAGCGAGTTCACGCAGGGCGGGAAGATAGGGAAAGTGGACTCGAAGACAGGCAAGCTGGTGAAATACGCGCCGCCTACTCCGGATTCATATCCGCGGCGGCTGAAGATCGATTCAAAAGGCATGGTGTGGTTCAACGAATATCGCGGCGGCAAGATTGCCCGGTTTGACCCCAAGACGCAAACGTTCAAGGAATTCCCGCTGCCAGGACCGAGTCCCACTCCGTATGCGCTCGGTATCGATGGGAAGGGGCACGTTTGGTATTCCTCCATGGATATGGACGTGATCGGGCAGTTGAATCCCGATAACGGCGAGGTGATCGAATACCCGTTTCCGTATTCGGAAAACGGCATCCGTGACTTCTTCCCCGACAAAGAGGGAAGGATGTGGTGGGGAAGCCAACCCAACGACCGCGTAGGATACTTCATTCCGGTCGAGGGAAAGGGAACGATTCCGTCAGGCCGAGATCAGCAAGGCCCGGCGGGAAACCTCCGCGCGGAGTGAGAAAAGTGCAAGCCGAATTGCCCATCGGGTAAAGAACGCTCTAGGGCCGCACGCCTTCAACGTTCAACCGAATCCGGTAAAGGGTTGTATGATTCACCAGGTAGAGGGTCTTCCCGTCCTTGTCTCCAAAAGCGAGATTTGTGGCTCGATCTGGAAGCAAAAGAGTTCCAATGTGCTTGCCTTCTGGAGACACAATCCAAACGCCTCCGGGGCCGGCATCATAGACGTTGCCTTTCCTGTCGACCTTCATCCCATCGGGCACACCCGGGGCCTTATCCGAACTCATGTCCAGCCACAGACGGCCATTGATGGCGCTGTCATCGGGCTGAATATCAAAACGCCAAACCTGTTTTTTCCCGCTATCGTTGACGTAGACGGATTTTTCATCGGCGGAAACGGCAATTCCATTGGGATGGAGAATCACCCCGGTTGATATTAACTGGACCTGCCCCTTCTTTAGCAAATATACGCTATTGGGCAGCTCCTCCGTTTCTCCCTTCGGCGGAGCACCATTGTCCGTGAAGTAAAGCGTTCCGTTCGACTTATAAGACAGATCGTTCGCATGCGAGAAACGTTTGCCTTGATAACGGTCTGCCAGGACGGTGCGCTTGCCGTCCTTTTCGATGCGAATGACCGCCCGCTCTCCTGGCGAACAATACACCAGCCGCCCTTCACTATCCATCGTGGTTCCCGATGACAAAGTGGCCTTTGGATCTGCGACCTTCGCAACTTCAGCCAGATTCAAATAGACCGACATCTTGCCATCGGACGTCCACTTATTGATCAATTGCTCGGGCTTATTGCTGAAGAGTAAATATCCCCCCTTGCGATCCCAGACTCCGCCCTCCAGCCCGTCCTTAAATCCGTCCTTCAGCAATTCCAACTGCGCTCCGGCAGGCACGATGGCATCCAGGGCCGGATCCAGCCTCGCGATGGAAGCTTTAGGTTGCGATTGCGCTATTGCCCAGCTAACGGAAGTGACGACGACGAAAGCGAACACCAACACTCTGTACATAGTACCCTCCTGTACCGCGCTTGAATCAACAGGTCCCGCCGAAAATATTTAACACTTTCTTATATTGCGCACCACAAGTCAACGCCCCATATCGCGCAAACTAAAATGTAACGTGGAGGGTATCGTCGCGCAATCTTACAATGTAACCCGCTCCGTTGCGTCCGCCCTAAAAGAAAACGGTTAAATTATTCGAATGCAGGCTCACCTGATCCAGAAAGATGTGCCGTTTGGCGAGTTTCCACGCTCCTCCAACTTTCCGCAAGGTGTCCTCGCGGCGTCCCACCCACAGGTCCTCATCATTCGCCATCCGGCTGCGGTATATCATGAAATTGCAGCCGACTTTCAATTCCGATCCCGAGTGCTTTTCGAGGATGCGCACGTTGCTGACCAGGTGGCGCGTGCGCGAGGGCGGGTCCTCCGACCACGAGAACCCCGTGTCGAGTTTCCGAATGCGCATTTTGATCTGTTCCTTGTTGTCGTCGAAGAAAGCGCCTTCGCCCAGTTTGGCGAACTCGTTCTCCTCGTCTCCCCGCGCGCGAGTCGTGCGCACCGGCATCCAGTATTGCAGATCGTCCGTCAGCAGATCCAGCCATTCGTGAAATCGCCGTTCGTCGAGCAGCGCGGCTTCCTCGTACAGGAATTGCTCGATCTCATACTGAAGCAAGACATCTTCCGGAATGTTCCGCTTCACCTGCGGCTTATCTGTGGTTGTGCTGTTCATGACTACAAAATTCCTTCCGGCCGAGAGTGATTCTCTTTCAGCTCCGCCCAACTGGAAGCCCCCATGTATTCGGACCAGCACCGGTACAGCCACAACTGAGCATGCTCGTTCACCAGGGTTTCGACGCGAGGCGGCTCGCCGTTCTGTCCCGGCACAATTTCGCCTTTGCCAAGGCCCATCGCGTAGTTGAGATCGTAACGCCGCGAGACCGGAGTTCCGGCCGCGGCGGTGCTTTGGACCCAATTCTCCCCGTCATCCTGCTCAAATATCCCGGCAGGGCCGAAATGCCGGTTCGACGCTCCGACCTGCATTCGCTGCACTTCCGGGGGCAGGTTCTTGTCGACCAGAATGGTCTTCCATGCCTCCGTCTCCGCCACGCCCAGCGGATTATGCAGCATCAGTTCCCGCGAGCCGGAATTCACAAACAGATTGGGGAACACATTGATGTTGGCGCGATTGACGCGCGAGCGCGTCGGCCCCAGGCGCCGCTGGACCTCGGGATTGGTTCGCCATTTCGACAGCGGAGAATTCAAATCGATTTCTCCCTCCATCGTATAATTGGCGGTGAAGCCGTGTCCATACTCGGCGACCACGGTGAAGCCATCTAGATATCGCTTATTGTACGGAATCATTTTCCCGTCATAGCCTTTTTGCGTTCCCGTCCCCTGAGCGTGACCAACCAGTATGGCCGACCGGTGGGTAATGTCGGCGTGGTACATATCGCCAATGGAGTTATCGGCCGGAAATTTCCAGTTACAATCCATCACCCAGCGAACGGTGCCCGGCACAGCCACAAAGTCTCCTTGCTCAAATAGGAGGTCGAGGCCCCACCGGATGTCTCCTAGATACTCTTCGAGCGGCGGCGCTTCCGGATCGAAATTGCCAAAGATCAATCCCTGGTAGCTCGCCACTTGAGCAACTTTGCCGAGGCCCCATTCTTCCTGCTTCAGTTCTCCGTGATACAAAGTGTCGTGGCCCGGCACTCCCACGAGCCTCCCCTGCGTATCGTAGCTCCACCCGTGATAGGGACAGACGAACGATTTGGTATTCCCCATGTCGGCGCGGCACACCGAGTTCCCGCGATGCGTGCAGGAATTGATGAAAGCGTGGATCTTCCCGTCGCGATCCCGGCAAACTAAGACCGGCTCTTGCCCCATGTTGATGTTCACGTAGTCGCCGGGCGATGCAATCTGGCTTTCGTGGGCGAGATAGAGCCAGCACCGCGCGAAGATTTGCTGCAACTCCATTTGGAAGATTTCTTCATCGGAAAAAATGCGGCGCCCCACCACGCCGCGCTTCAAATCCACCGAGCGCGCCGCTTCTTGCGCCTTGGCGAGATCGACTTTCGCGCTTCTACACTTGCCGTTCATCTGTGACGTCCTCTCTGTTTCAAACTGCGGTCGAACGGCCGGGGCATGACTTCACATCGACATCTGCCCCTGTATCCCGCCGACGTCCCAAATGGCCCCGGAGATCGTTGCCGCGTCCTCCGATGCCAGATAGCAAACCACCCTGGCGACATCCTCGGGTCGATTCAGCCGTCCTGAGACATTTTTCCCGGCTTGGGCTTCCAGCCGCTCCGCCGGAAATCCTTCCGTCATTCCGGTTAACGTAAATCCCGGCACCACGGCGTTGACGCGTATGTGATCCTGAAGATGATCCACGGCTAACGACCGGGTAAAAGCGAAGATCGCGCCTTTGCTGGCGCAATAGGCGATGCGTCCTTTTCCGCCGTAGCCCGAGCCGGAAGCCATGTTGACGATGGCACCGCACTTCCGAGCAACCATAAAGGGCAGTATAGCTCTGGTCAAAAAATACATTCCTTTTACGTTAACCGCAAAGGTCCTGTCCCAAAGCTCTTCATCCGTCTCGATCAGCGTTCCCGATGTGCGGATGCCGGCGTTATTGCACAAAACATCCACCCGCCCGTAGTTCTGGATTGCCAGGTCCACAACTTTCTTTATATCCGAACTGCTACAAACATCGCCTTCGAGGATATCGGCTGACAATCCGAGTTTCTGCAACTCGTCGCGGGTCCCTGCCGACTGTTTTTGGTCGATGCCAAACGCCACGACGGAGTATCCCTGCCCCGCGAGTCTCAGCGTGATCGCGCGGCCAATTCCGTAAGTGCCTCCGGATACAATTGCAACTTTATTCATGCGGGTAAAATAACGCATTCGCGAGCAACTGGCAACCCGCGCACATCGGCCAGGTATGTCGGTGCTTCTGCAATCCAGTGTTGTTAAGCAGCCTCTGAAATCGCCGCGCCTTCCCGACTGGGCGAATTCTTGTGGAAGAACAACACACAGGCGATCCTGACCAAGCACAAAAAGTTCGGGACTGACGTGAAGACCTCGCGGAAAGTCCGCCGCTTCTTGGTCAGACCTGCTTGCATGGCCGGAGTTCTGACTTCGCGTCCAAACTTCAAAGCACGGTGAGGTCTTACGAAGTTGTACGGCATCGTAGCAGCTCCAGATGATCTTCCAGCCGCTGCGTACGGCGCGCGTGGCAAAGGTTCCGGCGATAGAACTTGAATCCGCCGGTAGTGATCAGCGGGACGTCGTTTCCATTGGTCCGGGCGCAAGGTCTCGAAACAAGTTGAGGGTGTTCCGATAACGCCGCTTTCCAACAACGGTCGAAGGCCAGAGGCGAGACCAGACTTCTATGGCAGCAAAGACCCAGGGCCCCAGCGGGTTGGATAGAACCCCAAACGAATAATCATTCCCAAAGATGGTTTTGTTCGCAGCAGGCAGGTTACGTTTGGACAGCGGAGTCGAACGGAACGGATGCCGGGCTATGTCTCTGATTTTAGATCGCGCATTGGTTTTGGCGACCGGCAATTGCGGGATGCTCTCTCACTCCAAGGGCTGGATGCGCACCACGTAACCGTTGTAATCCACGTACCAGACCGTAACAGGATTTGTGGAATTATCAATCCAGGTTCTGCGGTCATAGGAAAAGGGCTCCGGCAGCACGTATTCGATCCACCGCTCCGTCTTGGGGTTCAGCCTCACGAAGCCGCGGCCAAAGTTTACTCCTCCCCAGACTTCTCCGTTCTTATCCGGCATTGCTTCATAGAACCTGGCAAAGGGCGCATAGGGGATGGGAGGGTAATACTCCCGCATCCGGCCCGACTTAACTTCGAGTTCAACCAGAGCGCCGCCCCGCCCGCCGAACCACGGGTTCCCGTATGGATCAAACCCGCCTCTGGCAGGCGTTGACATACGAGTCCCGGTATTAAACTCCTGCATCCTGCCCGTGGCTATTTCAAAAAGCTCTATGGAATTCCCTTCGCCGGAGGGCGAACCTCCCGCCCAGTACTTTCCATCCAAAGAGATCGTATTGTCGTATGTGCCGCGAACATTCTTGAAGGGATATTGGCCCACGATCTTGGCTGTTCCGGATGAGGGGTCAATCTTGTTCAACGCTCCGCTCTGGGATTGGCCGGTTTCTGCACTCCAGATATAGCCATCCGGCGCCACAGCGAAGTTTCCAAATCCCGGCGAATTGATCGGAGTTCTGCTCTCGATGCGCATTTGAGTAAACTGTTCGGTCTGCGGATCGAATCTGGTCAGATGATGCGCCCAGTTTTCGGATAGCCAAACAATGTCGTTCTTATCGACTGCGACTCGATGCGTTCCTGGCAGAGCGCCCGCGGTCAACGGCAGCGCGTACTCCTTGATAATTCCCGTGCGGGGATCCAATTTCCCGATGTATCGGGTCTTGTGACTGGAAATCCAGATGTTTCCCTTGGAATCTCCGGCAACATCATGCGGGCTCAGCAACACCCGGGGCAACTCGTATTCTGTAATGACCACGCGGGTTCCAGCTCCACGAGCCCGGGGAAACACCATGTACGGCTGATCCTTCGACTCGGGACCACGTACTCTGGTCAGCCACTGCACCAATCGTTCTTCTTCTTCCGGATTGGCCCGGCCGCCCTCTGCGGATGGATTGATGATCGTAGCGCCGCCGTAATGAATCATCTTGTTCACGATCAGGCGCCAACTGCGCTCATCGAACCGGTTCCGAAAGACCTGCTGGTACGAGTGGCACCCGCATCCCTTATTGAATGCCTGTTTCTCGGCGGCCGTGCCGGGTAGATTCCACAAGATCTCCGCCCCGCTGAGCTGGGATTCGCTTTCCGGGGTCGCCGGCAGCATCTCGGAAGCGGTGATTCTTTCCAGGGCAATGTCATCCAGTTTGGACGCGCCGTCAATCCGAACCGAATCCCGCCGGTAGGGCTTATATTGCAGAGGCTTTGCGATTCGCAAGGCATATACCCCCGCTTGCATCTGGGGAAATTCGTAGCGTCCGTCCTCGCCCGCATATACCGTCGTCCGAACGCCATTGGGCGCGATCAACTGCACCATGATGCCCTCTGGCGAATCTCCGCTGGCGATCCGCACAACTCCGCTGGCGCCGCCTGAGGTTCCGGTCGGGACAGACCACTTCTTGGTTTCTGCTTGATACCAGGGATTCAGCGGCGGGGTTTCCCCCTCCAGGCAACATTTGCCCCCGCGCAGGTAGCTCACTACATCGGCGATATCCGAATCGGACATATCGGTGCGAAACGACGGCATGCCAGGGCCGCCATTTTTGACTCGCGCAGTTACCGTGTCGTCGTTGACCGCCTCGCCAGAGGCTAGTTTCTGACGCTTGAACAGGTCTTTCAGAAACAGGAAGGGCGCCTTATCTCCATACTGCGCTTTCACCGTGTACTGGTTGTGGCACATCCAGCATTTGTAGAAATAAAGAGTCTCGCCGCGTTCGGCGCCGCTATCAGCGACCAGGCGGTACCGATCGATCCTAATTGAGCGCTGGAGCTCGTCAGCCGGAAATCTCTTGCCCGCGTTACTATCAATCGCAGTGGCCCTCATTTGAGCCTGGGCCATTGAGGTTGTCAGCACAGCAACGCACAGAGTTGTTCCCATCGCGAAAATTGCGAGAATCGCCGACAGTTCGTGTTTGCCGTTTTGCATAGCTCTCCCTCACTTGCTGTTCAAGCTGTCACGATCCACCGTCCGCGGAGCTACCAGTTGAGCTTCATTCCGAACTGGATTTGCCTCGATGTAGTCGTCGTGTCGGCCACCAATCCCGCGGAGCTTGCCGGCGTTCCGTTGCTTTGCAGTACGACGTTGCCAGGAAGCCCGAAGTTCGCGTGGTTCAGGAGATTGAAGAATTCCGCCCGGAACTGCAGGCTCCATTTTTCCGTGATGCGAGTCGCTTTGACCAGAGACAGGTCCACCGACTTCAGCCCGGGACCTTCGATCACGTTTCGGCCGACGTTCCCGTAAGTTCCGGCAACCGGCAGCAGGAACGCCGTGGCATCAAACCAATGATCCGGAGTGCGGAGATAAAAGTTATCGCGAAGAGTTCTGCCGGGCGCCATGTCGGGCCGATCCGGCGTGCTGGAGTTTCCATCCCGCGACCGATTGAAGCCCATCTGAGGAGAAATGGGGAATCCGCTCTGCAATGCAGCGATCAGGTTCAACTGCCAGCCGCCGAGCAGTTTGTCCGCAACACCCTTTGCTTCGCCCAGGAATGCCTTGCCGGACCCCAACGGCAATTCGTAGCTGCTGTGAAAGCTGAAACGTTGCCGGACGTCGAAGGTAGATAGCGAGTAATCCCGGGCCCGGTCGTAGTTATCCATCACCACCGCGTTGTTTCCGTGGGCCTGACCGCTGGTTAAGGAAGATGCGTTATCCATGCTCTTGGCGTAGGTGTAATTGGTGCGCAAAGCCAACCCGCCACGGAAGTGGCGGTTTAAGTCCAATGCAAATCCGTTATAGCGGTTATAGGCGGAAGTGTACATCTGAACAAAACTTCCCAACCTCGGATTGCGCCGGACGATGGTGGCCGGAAAATATTTCGTACCGTCCTTCAATCCTGCCGGGCAGCCGGGCGCCGGGCAGATGATGGGAACCGCCGTATTCCCGTCGGAGCGGGTGAGTTCATGATAGCCGCGCGAGCCAATATATACGGCGCGCAGCGAGGTCCCCGCAGCGACTTCCCGCTCGATCTCAACCCGATAGTTGATCACCGTGGCAGTCTTGGGAGAGGTCTCGATCCCGCCGCCGCCGCCGGAGCTGCCCGGCACGGCGCCGAAAGCAGCCGGGTTGAAGCCGGCCGGATCAATTCTTACCGGGAAGTTCGGAGGCGTATTGGCGTTGGCAGGAGGGAACGTATAGTTTGTGAATTCGGGATTCGTGCTGCGGCAGCACCATCCGATGTTGTCAACCAGGTTGTGGGCCAGTCCGATGCCGGCGCGGATGCTGGTCTTGCCGTTGCCGAAGGGGTCCCAGGCGATTCCCACCCGAGGGCCAAACAGCCATTTCGCGTTGTTCTCCAGGAACAGATCTTTTGCCAGCCGCGGTTCGGTTTGCAGGATGCCATTCACGGCGATATAGTTCGCCGCTTTCCCATATTTGTTCGTAAAGTTGCTGGTGAACTCGTGGCGGACGCCGAGGCTCAGCGTGAGGTTCGGCCGCAGCTTGACGGCATCCTGCACGTACCAAGCGCCCTCCGTTTCCCGCCAGGGGTTCGACGCCTGCTTGATTTGTGCATTGATGCTGGCCGCTCTTCCCTGGAGGAAACTGGGGATATCCGTGAACGTGACCTGCCCGAAGTTGTAGCTCAACTCGTCCCACCGCAGCCGCTCAAACCACACGCCGGTCGTGAAGGTGTGAATGCCCTTGGTGATGTGCACTTGGTCTTCCCAGGTGAACGTGTTGACGATTTCGGTCTGCTGGCTTCCGGAGTTTTGCGAGCCGGCGCTCTCGATCGCAGACGCCGTGGATTGCGCTCCGCTTCCGATCTTGATCTGCGCCATATAGTTCGGGGGAAGTCCCGCAATCAGCGTATTGGCTCCCGGGATTGTCACGGCGGTCGGGCAAAGAACCGTCAAATTGGGCCGTGAAAATCCGGTGGTAAAGGAGTTCACGACGCTGGAGGAAAAGATATGAGTCTCCGTCAGCGTCAATACCTGGGTCCTCAGTGAGTTTGCGAGCTGGCTGTACGGGTTATTTCCCGTCGTGATGCTTTCCCCATCGTCCATCGTGTAGGATCCGCTCAGCGTATCGTTGCCCCCAAGAGTACGGTCCACACGCACGGTTCCAAAGTTTTCGCCAACCGGGTTCGAAGAGCTGCTATAAGCTCGGGCCGTTCCGCTTGGCAAGCCATTAACAAGGATCTCGCCGCCGTTCGGCTCCGGCCACAGTCCAAAATACGGCAGCATTCCGCGATTGATATTTGGCACCGGCTGGTAAACCCCGTTCACTGGGAACAGGCCTTGCCGGGCTTCTCGATCTGGCACGATGGCCAGCAAGCTGGTTCCAAGACGCTGCCGGAATCCTTCATAATTCCCGAAAATAAACATTTTGTCTCTTTGGATCGGCCCGCCCGCCGATCCCCCGAATTGGTTTCGCTTGAAGGGAGGGAGGCGTGGATCGGCCGTGCTGCCCTGGTGGTCGAAAAAGTTCCGCGCATCCAGTTTGCTGTTGCGCAGGAACTCAAATGCGCTGCCATGAAATGAATTGCCTCCCGATGCCGTTACGACATTGATCTGGCCGCCGGCCCGGTGGCCGAATTCGGCGGAATCGATGTTGGTCATCACATTGAATTCTCGCACCGCGTCGATTCCCAGCATTTGACCGCTCACGCCCCCAGGGGTGCCACTGTTGGCGCCGCTGCCGCCGGGGAACTCAACTCCGTTCCAGAGGAAAACGTTCTCGCCGGGACGCCGGCCCGCAACGGCGAAGTAGTTTCCAGGCCCACTGCTGGATGAGGCGCCCGCCGACTTCAGCGCCGTGGTATTCACCGCCGCCGGGTTGAGCGTGATCAGGTTGTCGAAACTGCGGCCGTTGAGCGGCAGTTCTTTCACCTCGCGTTCGCCGACCAACCCGGAGACCTGGGCCACCGTAGTATTGACCACCGGGGCCTCGCTCATGACGGTCACCTGCTCGGTGATTGCTCCCACCTGCAACTGGGTATTCAGAACCATTTGCTGACCCACTACTAGATTGAGGTACTCCCGAAGTACCGTTTGAAAACCGGTCATCGATACCTGGACCCGGTATCTCCCGGGAGGCAGGTTCGTGGCGGCATATAACCCCGCGCTATTGCTGGTAACGATGCGCTGGAGGTTGGTCTCGATGTTGGTGACCGTGATCGTTGCGCCGGGAACAACCGCGCCAGTGGTGTCCGTTACGTTACCTTGGATGCTTCCGTCGGTGCCCTGAGCACCCGCACAGACGCAACCGAGCATAACCAATACGCAGCAGACTAAAATGTGGAATACCTGCCGGTGCGTTCTGGAAGGACCGGCCAAATGCTTCTGCACCATCGCGTGCCTCCTGTGCCGCCCGTCGCCGTTTTCGCACGGCTGGACAATCGAGATTGCTTGTTTAGTTACGGACCGCCTAAAACGTCGCCTAGCTATCAATAACTGATTTCCGACGCCAACTTGCTCTTGGGCAGAATAATACGCGCGCCGCAATAGGGCGTCAAGGCAAAAATCCGGATCTATCCACTTGACAAAGCATGAAAAGCCTGATACATTCGAAGTATGGAACATAAAGGATTGCTCGCACCACAATTCAAAGACGCGGATTCCGCACGGGAATACATCGAAAAGATGCGCTGGCCGGATGGCCCGATCTGTCCGCATTGCGGCGAATTAAACAACGCCACCAAACTTGAGCCTCGTCCTGGATCGAAGAAAGGCGTCCGCAAAGGCGTATGGAATTGTCGCGGATGTCGTGAGCAATTCACCGTAACAGTGGGAACAATTTTTGAAGATTCACATATCCCGCTGCACAAATGGCTATTGGCATTTCACCTTATGGGATCGTCAAAGAAAGGAATTTCCGCACACCAGTTGATGCGAAATCTTGAAATCGGAAGCTATCGAAGCGCTTGGTTCATGGCTCATCGTATCCGCTGGGTGCTAACGCATGAACCAGTCAAAGAAACTCTTTCCGGGATCGTCGAGGTTGACGAAACTTATTTTGGTGGAAAACCACGCCATAGCATCCCGCAGCATACAAGGCCCGGAGAGCGGCCAAAGGATCATTACTCGCCCACTCGCAAAGCTGCCGTGGTCTCTGTGTTGCAGCGTGGCGGCTCTGTCCGCTCTCAGCATATCGAGCGTGTCACAGCTAAAACCATTCGGCCAATTATCGAGGAAATGGTTGCGAAGGACGCGCACCTAATGACCGATGATTCAAACGTGCTGAAAAGCGTCGGAAGGACTCGCAGACATTCCCGCGTCAATCACAGCGCCGATGAATATGTGCGTCGTGAGAACGGCGAGTGTATTACAACCAACACCGTCGAGAGTTATTTTGCAATCCTGAAACGCGGCAACTATGGTGTCTACCATCATTGGAGCAAGAAGTATTTGCCGCAGTATTTGAGGGAGTTTGATTGGAGGTACAACGTCCGCAAGATGGACGATAGAGAACGCGCCGTTGCTGCTTTGAAGATGACGAGCGGCAAGCGGCTCATGCTGAAAGATTCTGTGTCTCGCCCGTAGAATTCTTGGAGGAAGCTTCGGGTGAGTGGCAGGGAATAATTACACAACGCTGCCTAGAAAGCAGGGTAGCGTAGTGGTATGCAAAAGTCAATACGAACCCCCGTTGATGCAACTCTGGGATGGATTTAATCCTTTGGGGTCGAAGGATGGTACATTCGTGGTTTTTCGAGGATATATTGATGAGAGCTATCGGGACGAAAAAATCCATCCCCACAACGTATTTACTCTGGCCTGCCTTGTTGGAATTGGAAGTGAATGGAAATGGGTCGCCTATGACTGGAAGAGGTGTATTCAAAAATGGAACAAATACCTAAAGAAACAAAACCGCAAGCCGCTCGCGCGGTATCATGCTTCCGATTGCAGTAATTGCTTGGGGGATTTCGAAAATTGGTCCATTGAAGAACAAAAGACCCTCACATCTGATCTTGTACAAGTAATTAGTAAATATAAACTAGAATCAATCGCATTTTCTGTGGCATTCAAAGACCTAGAGGAAGTTTTCTCCGGCCCTGATGCATCCCTTCTCAAACCAGATATGTATGGATTCTTATATGGAGCGTTGCTTCGCCTTATCATGTTTGAATTAGATTATAGATATTGCAGGCATAATCCCAGCCTGAGAATTACTCTCTTTCACGACCGCTGCGAATATGACGCGGAAATTCTCCGTGTTTTCAATCGTTTTATAAAACACGAAACATTAGAACACAAAGAATGTTTTTCCACTATTGCACCGCTCTCATGGGAGGATTGTGTACCCCTGCAACCAGCGGATATGCTTGCCTACGAAAACTTCAAAGATTTAGAGGGAAAACTGGCTGGCCGCAAAAGAAGAATATCCCTAGAACTTTTATTGGACCTTGATTCTTTCGGAGGGCGAGCGCGGGTGTTGGATCGCCCCTCACTTTTAAAAATTCGAGATGGCTTGAGAAAAATAAGTCAACAAACTGAAGAAACAACCAAGTTAAGGTAAGATTCAAATATGCCCAAACCAGAAAAAATCCGCATCCCTATCCTAAACGATAAATTCGTTGCGGCAATCCTCAAGGTGAAACCTACCGCCAATATGCCGCGCTCGGATTCAAAGCGAAAGAACGCGCCGAAGCGCAAGGTCAAGCGGTCGAAGTAATCCCAGTCCATCAATACCGCCACAATTCCATTCCCTTACTTTGCCAAGTGCACAAGTCCCCAAAAATCGGCTACAGGTCAATATCAGCCGGAGCAGAATCCATTCGTGGTGATCGGCGAAGCCAAAGCGTTTTGTTATTGAATCGATGCTTCAGCACGGGTATGATCTGCGGAAGCAGAATCCAGCAGGCGGTAATCGCAGAACGAACTGGCCGAGGAGGAAGGATGCATAGACTCACGACAATAGGTATCCTGGTTATCTGTGCTGTCGCAATCATCGGATTCGGAGAAAGCCCGGTCGTCTCACTTGCCCGTGCTCAGACTCAGTCGCGGCAAATGACAGAGGCTGGGGGATCTCCCTCCACAAACGATCTCCAGCGCGCGATTGCAATTGACCGATATAATATCGCGGCGACGAGCGGTGCGGCACGGGGCGAGGTGATTTATTACTACAAGTGCTGGGTATGCCACAACGACTACACGCGAACGTCGGGATCGCCCGCTCCCGGTTTGAAGGATCTTTACAAGCGTCCCAAACTGGGCTCGGGACAGCCGGTCAACGACGACACCGTAACGCAACAAATCCGGAATGGCAGCGCGGGGATGCCGTCATTCCGCCATTCCATGACGGACGCGGACATCGCGGATCTGTTGAGCTATCTGCGAGACAAGTGCTGTTACCAGGAGATCAATCCCCCGGCGAACCCGTGGTATCGTGCATCGGCCTCCAACGCGACGGGTGCGCCCCAGGGCAAGAGCAATCTGCGGGGCGGCCCGCGGGGCGTCGTTCGAACCGCCGCCGGAGCTCCTCTCGAAGGAGTCATGGTGCAGTTGATCGGGCCGAACGCAGTCCGCACCACGGTCTACACCAATCAGGACGGCCAGTACGAATTTCCGCAACTCCCCTCCGCATCCTATACGCTGCGCATTCCGAGACCGATCGAATTCCTGCCGTATCAACGGGAGGCCGTGCGGGTCGATGGGGCCGCGAAACTCGGGGACATTGTGATCGAGAGGCGCTCCGAAACGGATTATTTGCCCCCGACTGCGGAGGTCTATTCCCAGCTAACCGATGCGGAGATGCTGTGGAACATAGCGGGTACCGGCCAGGAAAAGCAAACCATCAGCCGCATGTGCGGGGAAGGATGTCATTCATACCAGCAGATATTCCGGAACCGGTTCGACGAGCGGAGCTGGCGTCTGATGCTGGACCGCATGCTGCATTACAGCGGCTCCCCGCTCATCAACCGCGGACGCGCGCGGGGTGAGCCGGAACAGGAAGAGTTGCTGGTAAATTGGCTGGCTCGGGTTCGAGGGCCGGATTCGAAAGACGCTCCGCTGCGAGTGTTCCCGCGTCCTCACGGACCGGCCACCCGGGCGGTCATCACCGAGTATGAACTGCCGCGCGTTCTGCTGACACCTCACGACGTGTCGGGGGACTCGAAAGGCAATATCTGGTATTCGAGTCACCGCACTCCTTACATGGGCAAATTGGATCCTGCCACGGGGATTGTGAAGGAGTACCAGGTTCCTCCAACCACCGCCGGTGTTTTGCCGGGAACGCACCGCATTCAGGTGGACAAACATGACGTCGTGTGGGCTTCGGAGAATTGGGCGCATACGCTCGTGAAGTTCGATCCGGTGACGGAGAAGTTTGCGAAGGTCGGCATACCGAGCGAGGCCCCCGTGAACTCCCCGATGGGCGGGAACTTGACGGTCGCTCCCGATGGTTTTGTTTGGAAGGCCCAGCAGAAAGCCGTCCTCAAGTTCGATCCGCAGACGGGGAAAGTCGTCCAGCGAATTCCCTTCACGATCAATCTGGACAGCCCGTACGACAACATTATCACCGACGATGGGAACTTCTGGGCGGGAGGTTCCGCGTCCGGCGGCGGGGATTCGATGGAGATTTTGGATATTCGCACCGGAAAATTGACGGAAGTGCATAGCTTCTCAAAGGACTCGACCGCGGCACGAGGCGGATTCGATCCGCAGGGCAATCCCTGGTTCGGCGGCAGGGGCGGAATGCTGCTGGAGTTGGACGCCAAGGCCGCCCAAATACGAGAGTATTGGCCGCCGACTCCTTACGTTACCTTCTATGAAGCCATGCCGGACAAGAACGGAGAAGTGTGGGCCGGCGAACTGCACGGCGGAAGATTCGTGCGATACAATCCCAAGACCGACCGTTGGGTGGAGTACGTGCTTCCCGAACCCTACTCGCACGATCGCCGGACGTGGATCGACAACTCGACTAATCCGGTCACGGTCTGGTACGTGGACCACAACAACTACCTGGTTCGGATCCAGCCGAGGGAATAGGTGCGAGGGCATTGCTTCGTTTTCTGTCGCGACAACTCACTTGACCTTCAGGTATTCGATGACAAGGTCGATCTCCGGGTCTGAAAGCGTGTAACGGAACGCGGGCATTCCCTGAGTGGGCCCGGTCTTGATAATCTCCTTCACGTTCTCCGGCGTCACGGGCTTGCCGGTGACCAGCTTGTCGCGCTTGAACAGACCGTTCAGCGATGGTGGTCCAAGCGACCGGACGCGCGCGCTGTCTACGTCGTGGCAGACGAAGCATCGATCGGCAAAAATCGCCTTGCCCTTCTGTGCCTTCTCGGATAAGGCAGGCCCTTCCTTCTCTTTTTGAGATTGCGCCGCCACCGGCAATCCCAGACAGAGCGCTGTTAAACCGATCAGTCCCAGCGTTGCGAAAGATTTCGTCATCATTTTTTCCGGCCTCTTCTGAACGCGCGATTCGCGGTTGCGTTACCACGTTTCAATCTTGTAGATCTTCCCATTGCCAAACTTCGGCAGCGTTCCCAAATAGATGATGGAATGATCCGCGGTGCTGGCGGTTGCGGCTCGGGGTGAGCGGGCCATGACGTGCAACTCCGGGAGCAAGTACTGCGTCGTCTCGCCCGTCTTAGGCTCCAGCATGACGAGTCGGTCGTTGCGGTACAGCTCTACCCAAACCCGGTCCGTATTCCGGTCCACCCCGCAACCGTAGGGTAGCGCCATCGGGACATCCGGTATCTTGTATTCGGTGATCTTGCGCGTGGTCGGATCGAACATTCCGATCTGTCCCGCGTTGTACTCGGAGAACCAGACCCGATCTTTCGAATCATAATCGCCGCGGCGGGGAAAAGCGTTGGGAGTCGGGGTGGGATAACGTGTCAGTTCTCCGGTTTCGGGATTGATCCAGCCGATGTCGCTATCGCGGTGCATCATCAGGTATCGATTTCCCTTGGTGTCATTCACGTCGCCGTAGATGCCGGAGGCTTTCTTCCCGGCTTTCAAAGGCATTTCATAGATGGTCCACTGTCTCTTGTCCGGAACGAGGAATCCCGAGTAATACGTGCCGTAGTAGTTGTCCGTGTGGAACCATACCCGGTCGCGCGACGGATCGGTTCCGACGGAAAGAAATCGGCGCGGCCCGCGGTCGGGAAACGTGTAGCTCGAAAACTTCTCCGTCTTCCGGTCGAACTTCAGCAAGCCGCCGGTCCAGGCGATGACGGTCCAGAGATTTTCATCCTTGTCGAAGCTGATCTCCTGGCCGCCCGGATGCATCTCCGGCTTACCTTCCGGCACCGGACTCTCCCAGTATTTCATCTGGCCGGTTTCCGGATTCAGCATACCCACATAAGGCCAGCGCCAATCGGTCCACCAGACCATTCCATACTTGTCGACGTCGATATCGTGCAGCTCGGCGTCGTGATAGGGGATTTCGTATTCGGTAATCATCATGCGAGTGGAGCGTCCTGTGGGCCTCTGCAGGATTTTCGCGTTCGAAAGGTCGATCGGCTGCGGGCCGCGGACCTTCGCCAGAAAATCCGCCATCACCTGGTTCTCTTCGTCCCAGCCCGGCTGGTCTTTCTCGGGTTGCGCGCCGGGAGCAGGTTCGTGATGGATTGCGCCCCATTCCGCTCCGTGGATGATCTTGGTCCTCATGAAGCGAATCATCTTGAGCCAGTTGTCCTTGTCGAAGCGGAAATTCTGCAGGTTGCCCGTGTGGCAGTGGATGCAGTTGTCGGCGATCAGCTTGACCTGCTCCGGCGTCCCTGGCAGACTGCGCAGCCAGTCGACCGCGGTCATGTGCTGGTCCATCACTTTAGCAGGTGCAAGCGTAAATTCGACCGGCTGGTCCCGGCCATCTTGAAGCTGCAATACCCGCGGACCCGCTTCGAGACCGTCCGCGCGAGCGATTTCGACTGTATACCTGCCGGGCTCGAGTTTTGGAAAGCGGTAATGGCCCTGGGCGTCAGAGACCACCACACGAGACACATTGGTATTTTCCTTTTTGGCCCTGATCAATATCCCTTCGAGCGGTTCTCCCTTTTGAGACTTCACTGTGCCGTTTAGGGAACTCTCCAAAAACGGATACTTCAAATCCGCAGCCACCAGGCCGTGGCCTCCGGTCACCAAAACCCATGTCAGGGCGAATGCGGCCAGACCGTTGCGTGCCATGTGTCCTCCCCTTCTTCCGGCCTTTTTTAGATGTTCTGAGCTGGCGTTCAAAATAACTTGCTTCCATCCGGCGAAGGCTCGGGTGCAAGCGCTCACAGCCTAACTCTCGTTAGAATGTTAGCCTCAGCGACAACTGAATTTGGCGGTTCGCCACCACGGTCTGGTTAATCCGCCCCGCGCTCCCAATGCGGGCCCGGCGGCTGTTAAACAAGGTGGTGGCCGGATGTGCGAAATTCGCTCGATTCAAAAGATTGAAGAACTCCGCCCGGAATTGCAGTCCTGTTTTCTCGGTGATCTTAGTCTCTTTCCCGAGCGAGAAGTCGAAGTTGCTGAAACCTGGACCAATCACGGTGTTGCGCCCAAGATTCCCGTAAAAACCGTCCAGTGGCAAAACGAAAGCCGTAGGATCATAGTACTGGTCCGATCCACCCAAGACCGGATTATTGCTCCTGCCGGATACCAAGTCGGGACGATCCGCCTGGGTGGAGCTATCCGAGCGGTTATTCGAAACGTTGTAGCCGGCTCCCAGGTTAAACGGCATCCCCGTGGAGAGTGCCAAAACGCCACTCATGGACCACCCTCCCAGCGAACGTCCCAAAGCGCCGGTGAGGTGGCGGGCGAACGGAAACTCGTACGTGTAGTTGAAAACAAAATTGTGCCGGATGTCGAGAGACGAAAGGCCGCGGCTGCTGCGGTGATCTTCCGGCATCAACGCATAGTCCCTCGCGTTGCTGTTATCGACGGAACCGAGGATGCCATCCGCGTCGGTTACGTTCCTGGAAAAGGTGTAGGAGCCCTGAAACTGCAAGCCGTTACTGAACCGTTTGGCCGCGTTCAACTGGAAGGAGTTGTAAAACCCCAGGGCATCGTAGGCGCGCTCGCGGATGATGGTGAAATTCAGGTTCCTCCGCACCGCGGTGGGCGGGAAGAACTGGCGGCCATCGGGCAGGTAGGTCGGATAGGCTGTGTTGGCTTCGACCACGCGGCCCAGCTTGACGCCGTGCGTCCCCACGTAACCGACCGATACGACTATGCTCGAAGGCAGTTGCCGCTGAATGGTGAGGTTGTATTGCAGCGTGTAGGGATTCGAGAACTGGTAGGGCACCACCTGGAGCGCCTGCGGGATGTCCGCCGAGGGAGGCAGATTGTTTGCGCCGTACGGGAACTGCACGTTCCGATCCCGCTCGATCTGCAACTGACTGAAGTAGGGCGGCCCGCCGTTGGTGCTGGGTGTGCGGTAGGAGTTCGTCCAAATCTGGTCGAAGAACAGTCCGAATCCGCTGCGCACGGACGTTTTTCCATTGCCGAACGGATCCCAGGCGATCCCCAGCCGGGGAGCGAAATTCTTGAGCGATGGGTTCTTGAAAAAGGGGTCTCCCACCGTCAGGGCCGGGTCCAGAACATTCCGCAGGTTATTGACGCGTCCCATGATTTCCGTCGGAACCGTGATGAACTCGTAGCGCATTCCATAGTTGAGAGTGAGCCGGGAATTCATCCGAAATTCGTCCTGTCCGAAGAAGCCAAAAAGCGATTGCCGCCACCGCCGGTCCGGAATGGAATCGAGGCTTTGGTAGTGGAAGCGAAAGGGACGATTCTGGAGGAATTCGACCAGGCTCTGGAACGTATATTGGCCTCCCGGACGGTTGGTCACGTCCGGATTGAACCGCAGCCGCTTGGCCTGTCCTCCGAATTTGATGGTGTGTCTTCCGCGGACTACCGTCACGGTGTCGGCATACTCAAACAGGTTCGTCAGGTAGCTCGCCGGTCCGGTGCTCGTGCCGTAATGGGAGATCCCGGTGACACTCAAGTCCCCGAATAGCTTTCCGGGAACCCAATGCAGCGCCTCCGGGAGATCGCCGTTCGTCTTAAAGCCGTCGAAGGGAAGCGAGCGGTTGAAGCTGAAGCGAAAAGAGTTGACGATAGTCGGAGAGAAGATCCGGGATTCCGACAGATTGGCGAATTGGCCGTGGGTCGTGGCCCAGGGATCGTACCTCGCGATCTCTGGGGCGGTGGTCTGCTCGGATTTGTCGGAGTTGTACCGCACGGAAAGCGAGTCCTTATCCGAAAGGGTCCAGTCGCCTCGGGCGACCCAGTAGTTTTCCGTGGTGGGATTGGAATTGGTGCGGATGTACTCGCCGGTTCCATCGCTAAAGCTGCGGCCGTTGGGAAGCGGATAGATTTCCAGATAGGGGACTACCGCCGCGTTGACGGTAAAGGGAGCAATCCCGGGAAGAATCCCCCGGCGGGCGTTGGCGTCGGGTACGACACCGCGCGTGGTGGTTCCCAGCCGCCAGCGCAGGCCCTCATAGTTGAAGAAGAAAAACGCGCGGTCCTTCTTGATGGGGCCTCCGATGGAGCCTCCAAACTGGTTGCGCCGGAGGGGCGCCTTCCCCCGGTCGAAAAAGTTGCGCGCGTCGAATTTGTCGTTCCGGAGAAATTCAAAGAGCGAGCCGTGCAACTGGTTGGTGCCCGACTTGGTCACGGCATTGACCACGCCCCCGCTGGAGTGGCCGAATTCAGCACTGAAGGAGTTGGTCCGGACCTCGAACTCCTTCACGGCATCGACGCCCAACTGGACCCCGCTCACGCCGCCGGGCGTTTTTTGCGAGATGTCCTGAATATCCCCGCCGTCCATCAGAAAACGGCTCTGCTCCGGGCGCGTGCCGTTGATGCTTGCCTTTCTGGCGAAGCCATTATTCGACTGGCCCGCTCCGGCCTCGCGATGGAAGAACACTCCTGGCTGCAGGAATGCCAAGTCGGTGAAGCCGCGGCCGTTCAACGGCAAATCCCGCATCTTCTGGTCGTCGACCAAGGAAGAGAGCGATGCACTGGTGGTGTCCACCAAGGGCGCTTCCCCGGTCACCGTGACCCGCTCGGCCACCTGACCAACCGGCAGTTCCAGATCGACGATGGCCTGCCGTCCTACCGTCAATTCGATTCCACTCCGCACCACGGTTTGAAAACCCGAGAGGCTGCCCGTCACCTCGTATTTGCCGATCGCGAGGTTCTGCGCCTGGTACCGGCCCGACTCGTTGGCGACCACAGTCCTGCTCTGCCCGGTATCCAACTGCTTCACCACCACGCTGGCTCCGGGCAGCACCGCGCCGGAGCTGTCCCGGACGATTCCCGAAATCGATCCGGTCACTTGCGCGGAAGCCGCGACACAGCCCAAAGCCAAAAACAACAGGAACAAAAAAGCGATTCGAGCGCAGTTCCGCTTCTTCCCGATGGGCTCCGCCAAACTCTTGCTGAATGTGAATCGCATGGCTCTACTCCTGCTTCTTTTTTTGACGATGCAGCAGATTTGGATAGAGAGAAGACAACGTGACAACCCCGTTTTCGTGTTGCTCACACCAATCAATTCCGGCGCTCGTCGAAGAGCATCCTGAGAATGCCAAAATTCCGCTTAAGTGCTGAACCGACAATGATGCGATTATCCTATATTCCTAGTCTGGAAGTGTCAAGCATGGATCGAAAACGATGGAAAACGCGTTCGTATCCATCCGCCCGAATTATGCACAGGGATTCAGAAGGAAAATCGCATCGCGAACTGAAGCTGACGAGCCGTGGTGGCCGTGTCTGTCATGCGACCGGCGCTCGCATTGCGGCGACCGGCGCCGCCGGAGAACACGACCGCCGTGTTGCCCGAAGGCCTGTTAAAATTCGGATGATTGAACAGGTTGAATAACTCCGCGCGAAACTGCATCCGTCTCTTGGTGTCGATCGAAAACTCTTTTTGCAGGGAAATATCGGTGCTGAGAATCGCGGGGCCGATGACGGTATTGCGGCCGAGATTCCCCAGCGTTCCGGGATCCGGATTCTCGAACCCACAAGGATCGAAAAAGAGCGAGGGAGTTCCAAGCGTCTGTCCGGGCTCGATACCCAAGCAGCCGGCGGTGGTTCCCGATGTGGGATTGTTGCGCGCTCCGGGCGCCAAACCGGGCCGGCGCGGAGAAAAAAGATAACCCGGCGTGCGCACATTCACCACAACCGACCCCGGCGTGCCGCTGCGGAACGAAGTGATTCCTCCCAAGCGCCAGCCTCCAAAGATCAAAGCCGGAAGACCCGAATCCAACCAGCGCTGCCCGGCGCCGAAAGGCAGCGTCCAAAGATAATTGATGGATAAACGATGGCGGATATCAAAGTCGGACAAGCCTCGTTCCAGCCTGCGGGCCAAACCGTATTGAACCTGGGAGTTGGAACCACCGGAGTCGTCGTCCACGGACTTGCTGAAGGTGTAGCTAATCTGCACCGAAACGCCGTGACTGAGCCGTTTATTGGCCGTTAGCTGAAGCGTATTGAAGAAAGACTGCGCATCCGTATTGAGGAGGTCTATGGAACCAAACGCCGGGTTCACCGGACCCGCGCCGGGGCGGCAGAGCGGCGATGGAGTCAGATTGAGCCGCAAACGCTCGTTACAGTCGTCGGGAAAAAACAGCGCACCATCCGGCCTGGTGACGGCGACGGGAAACTGATTCGCCTCATACTTCCGCATAAGATGGTTGCCGCGCGCTCCCACATAAGCGAACTGCAAATCCCATCCGCCTTGCAGGTGTTGTTGCACGGAAGCGCTGTAGCGATATACCGTTGGCGTTTTCGAATGAAGGTAATCCATCAGCACAACCCTGGGAGTGGAGCCGTCCGCAAGAGCCGCCGCGGCCACCGCATCCGGAAACGTGGTTCTTGAATCGAAGTTAGGCACGATGACTACGGGAAACGAAGGGAACGTCGCCCTGCGCCCGATTTGTGTATATCCGAGGATATGGTCGTAATAGATTCCAGCGCCCGCCTGAAACACCGTTCCGCCGCCGGCAAAGGGAGCCCATCGGATTCCAATGCGAGGCGAGAAAGTCCGGAGCGAAGGATTGTGGGCAAGCAGAAATTCTCCCGTCTGCGGCGTTGTGTCGTGCAATGGATCGGGAAGATACACATGCCTGCGCGTCTGGTCCCTCACCTGAGTCGCGAATTCGTAACGCAATCCAAGATTTACGCTAAGATGAGGATGTAAATTGTAATCGTCCTGCAGATACATCCCCGCAAATGTCTGGCGAAATTCTCTGCGGTTGGTATAACCGGGCAGTCCCACAACCAAATTGGTGCCGGATGGGCCCGCTTGGAGAAAACTCTCCAGGCTATTGAAGGTCCAAATTCCTCCGTTTTGGGAACTGCTGGACGTGTCCATGCGGTAGCGATGCAGTTCCAAGCCGAATCGCATCTTGTGAGCGCCTATTTGAGCGAGGAGATCCGTTCCGAGTTGAAAGGTATTCATGATCTTCCGGTCGGGCACATTCGGAGGCGGTCCGATGCCGCTCAAGGACGGGATGTTGATCTGCCCGAAGACCTCCGACTGTTGAACAAAAAACAGGGACTTAGGGACGTCAACCCCGAGCGTATTCGTGAAGGCGGCGGGACGGGTGTAGCCGAAACGATAGGAGGCGAGCCATCGGGTGCTAAAAATGTGCGAGCCGACCAGCGTCAAATATTGTTGGCGGGATTCCGTACGTTGTCTCCAGAGATAGTTCGACGAATTTACGTCACTCACGCTGGAAGCGTCGTCAAACGTATAGCGTCCAAAGATGCTGTGGCGATCGGAAATTTTGTGATCCAATCGGTACGTGAAGAAGTTCTCATCGGAAGGCTGAAACTGAGACGCGACGTTCTCGCCGATTCCGCCTCCGAGCGATCTGGAATTCGGCAACGGATATAAACCAAGATAGGGCGTTACACGGGGATTGACGGGAATGGTCTGGAGGAGGCGTCCGGAAGAGTCGGTGATGATGCCCAGCCGAGCCGGCGCATCGGGAAAGAAATCGACCTTGCTTTGCGTAAGCCGGTCGCGCAGGGCTTCGACATTGACCATGAAAAAAGTACGGTCCTTCCAGAGCGGCCCCGTCAATGTGAATCCAAATTGGTTGCGCTTGAAAGGTGTGGGATCGGAACCAGGATCGAAAAAATTCCTGGCGTCCAGCTTGCTGTTGCGAAAATATTCAAACAGGGTGCCGTGAAATTGCGGTGTTCCGGAGCGGGTGATGGAGTTGAGAATGCCTCCCGAGCCGCGGCCGTACTCGGCGCCGTAAAAACTGGTCAGCACCAAAACGCGAAGCACGGCGTCCGATCCAAGCTGCACTCCCGCAGCGCTCCGGGGAACCTGGTTATCGTTGTTCATGACGTTGGTTCCGTCCAGCAGAAAGTTGTTGGAAGTCGCGCGCCCTCCCACCACATTCAAGCTGCCGCTGCCGCCGCCTCGGGAAGAGGAGCCGCTGGAAGGATCGGTGACGCCGGCCTGCAGGGTTGCAAGCTGGCTGTAGCTTCGGCCATTGAGCGGCAACCCAACGAGCTCGCTTTCATCGATCTGACTGGAACCGCCCGCTGGAGCGGCAGCAGAACGCTCGTTTTCCGCCTGCGCGCCCACATTGGCATCGCCGCCGGCGGCACTCGGCGAATTTGATTTAGCCGGGGATGTTGTGATCGCATTATGGCCTGGTTGCGCTGGGCCGGATTGCCCCCAAAGTGGCCCTGGTTCGAGTAGAAGCACCGTAAACATGGCGGCAATGGCAATGCTCAAGCCTCTCCCCCACGGCACAACTGACAATAACGGCGATAATGTTTGCATTTTCCGATTTCTGCAATTAATCCGAATGAGCCTTATCCTTCCTGAGCTTGAAGTATACAGTGTCCCTGGTCAAATTCGAATTCCGGGAATAGCATCGTCGTCAACAACCGCAGCTACTAAAACTCCAGCCGGAGGCCGAGCTGGACCGCTCGCGGCGTTCCAAATTGAGTCGTAAGCACACCGAAGTTGGCCGGCGTTTGCAGCGATAATGCCGGGTCCACGAATTCAACGTGATTCACGGCATTAATCAGGTCCGCGGTGAACACCACCGAAACCTGTTCGGTTACTCGAGTCTTCTTGCCGATCGACAGATCGACGTTCCAACGGGACAGCCCCCGCAAGCGGTTTCGGCCGTTGCGGCCGTCCGCGCTCAGCAAAATCGGGCGAAAGGATCCCAAGACCTTCGCCGGATCGGCAAAGAGATTCAGTCCCGAGCCACCCCTGGCAGGGTTGCCGGTCGTTCCGACACCGTTCGATCCCGCAACATTCGTGTTGACGCTGGTTCCCGAATCTACACGCTGGAAGGGGATCGCTCCCGCGGCAACAGAGCCAACTTGAGGCGCGCCTCCCCAGGCACTGGTGGATTCGACAACAGTTGTAGGCAGTCCGCTGCTCGCTGAGAAAATGCCGGATACATACCACCCACCGATCAACCGGTTCAGCCCCGGTATCCGTCCGGCCTGGAGCCCTCCGCGGCCCAGCGGCAGATCATAGAAAAAGTTGCTATTGAACACGTGCGTGCGGTCGGAGGCCGAGGAGCCATAGTCCAACTGCAAATTGTATCCGCTCGAAACCAGGCTCTCCGCTTCCTGGTTGAAACCATGCCCATCCAGTGACCGCGAAATCGTGTAATTCGCCTGCAACGCCATGCCGTTCGTGAAGCGCCGTTGAATACTCAGGAACGCGGCGTTGTAATTCGAGATACCGCCGTTCGTACGCATCCATAAGCTCCGCACCTGGTAATTCGTGATGGGCCCTCCAGGACGCTGCGTGTCGACGATATTGAACAGCGTGTTCAGAAGGCCCTGGGTGAAGGAAGCATTCTGTGTCGCGGCAAGTCCCGCCGTGCAGGAGGTGGTGCAGACCGGAGCGCCCCGCATTTGATTTTCGAACCAGGGTTGTGCGGGAACCGCTGCCGCCGTTCCCCCGCTGCGCAGGTATTGAGCGACCGCGTCGTAGGCTTGCGCGAAGGTCTGTCCCGAGGCCGCATCTTTCATGAAATAGGGCACCGCGTTCAGCTCGGTGCTCTGTAAGAGATCGCGGCCGAAGTGGCCGGCGTAACCGGCCTCGATCAGGAACCCGCCGCCGACTTCACGCTGAATCGTGAAATTCACCGTGTGGGCATGACCGGGTCTTAAGGTGGGATCGAGAGCGAAACTGGCGGTCTCGGAGTATCCGGGAGGCGGCACCAGTGAGTTTGGCGCCAATTGGGGCGAAAGCGGAATCGCCGGCCCATCCGCCCCAATTCGAAAGGCTGTTGCCGGATCGCTGCCTGCCTGGCAAGGTCCGGTTCGTCGCGGCCCAAAGCACGACAGAGTTTGGGCGAACCCGACGTTCAGCATCGGGAAAAACACGTTCGTGGAACCATTGATGCGATCGAATACGAGGCCGTAGCCGCCACGAAGAACGGTCTTCCCGGAACCGAAGATGCGGCCCAACAGACCTTTCTGGAAGGAGGGATTCCAACTGAGGGCTACATGCGGACCGAAATTATTCCGATCCGTGGCATAGACCCCCTGTGGCGCTCCTTTTCCGACCGGCAGCCAGGCCAGAGTTGGGTTCCACACCTGCCCTTGTTCAGCGGCAGTCCTGCGGGTCGAAAAGAAATCTTTTGCGCTCAGCGCGCGGCCGCTGGTCTGGTCAACCAGGATCGCTTGGGTGCCCTTGCCTCCACCCGGCGGCGTCTGGAGAGAGTAGTTCGCTCCCAAGGTGACGGTAAAGGACCGGCTGATCCTCCATGCGTCGTTGAAGTAGAGATCGATATTCTCCCATCGAACGCGAGACCGCAACGGAGTATTCAGAGGCAATGGATCGAGCCCGGAACCGTCGCGGGTGGCAATGGTGCCCGCCGAGTCGATCATCCCCAGCGCGCCCGCGAATAGATCGTTCCATGCGGCGACAGCGGAGGATTGCAGGCAATTCGTCGTTACCGCTGCGCTGCACGTCGGAGGACGGCTGCTTTGCGGAATGCCCACGGAGGTTCGGGCATTCAGGTTATAGACGAGAGCGGTCATCGTGCCGACGATCTTGTCGTCTCTTTGATGAAAGGCCCGGATGTGCTGCCAGCCGCCGCCGAACTGGAAATTGTGATTTCCCTGGTTCCAGGATACGTTGTCGCGAAGCTGGTAACTGTGGCTATTCCAGATGCGGCTGCGGGCGGCCCCAGCGGTTACCTCCAGACCCTGGCTCAAGAAATTCTCCGCGATATTCAGAGCGCCTGCGGTCCCAGGAACTTGCGGTCTGGGAGGGATGCGCTGGTCGGCCCAGAAATTGCGGGAATCGCCCACGGTCAAATCGTTGAGAAGACCGGGCGTCACTATGGTTGTAAGCTGCGCGCTCAAAGTCCGGGGCTGGACATTGGTTCGTACGCCGGGGGCGGCTACGCCGGAAGTATGGCCGGGGACTAAACCCGCTATGTCAACCTGCGTGATGCCATTCGCTGCCTGCGAAGCGTAACGGTAGCCGGCGCTCAGGTGCCATTTGTCCGAAAAGTTGTGGTCGAGCCTGACTGTCCCGAAATCCGTTCCCACGGACGAGTCAACCGGCGCCACAAAACCCGTGGTATTGAGTCCGTCACCCAATGACGGGTCATTGCCTCTCGGCAGCTTGTTCCACATCGCCTGAACTACGGGATTGTAGCCGAGACCGCGTGGATCGTAATCCTGGACGCTATAGCTGCGGATCGCGCCGCTGTTGTCCACGAACCGTAGAATTCCCTGCCGGAGGGAATCGCTCGGCACCAAACGGTTGATGGATGAACTGCGGGGCAGCCGCCGGCCTTCGTAACTCGCAAAGAAAAACGTTTTGTTCCGCTGGATCGGGCCGCCTGCGGAAGCACCAAAGCGATTGTCCCGCAGCGGCTGCCGAGGGATGCGGGCGCGGTTGAACTCCCACCGGTTGGCGTTCAAGATGTTGTTCTGAAGATACTCGTAAACAGAGCCGTGCAAGCTATTCGAGCCGCGTTTGGTGATCAGCGCGACCTGTCCGCCGGCAGACTGGTGATACGTTGCATTCATATTGGTGGTGGAAAGCCGGAATTCCTCCACGCTCTCCGCAGGGACGGGAATCATCGGCGTCGGTCCGATGAAATCCGTGGCAGTGCCGGAGTAAAAGTTGGTTCCGGCTGTGATGTCCGTGACATCGAGGCCATCCAGCGTGAACGTGCTCTGGTCGGCCCGGGCGCCGGCCACCTGCCCGGTGAGATGCTGGCCTGCCTGGAGGCTGATGGTTCCCCTGGTGGGAATGACGAGTGGCTGCAGCTCGAAAAATGTCATCGACGATCGGTTGATGGCGGGCATGCGCAATAGGGATTCACCCTGGATGACCGATCCAACCGTTGAATCGAGTGTCTGCAATTCAACGGCAGCGCCCGCTCTCACTTCGACCGTCTCCGTGACTACGCCCACCTCGAGCGTGAAGTCCAGAACATACGATTTGGCGACAGCGACATTCAGGTTGGGAATCACCGATTGCCGAAAACCGGGCGCCGAGACGGAGATCCGGAAATTGCCCGGGGCTACACCCGTGATGGTGTACTGGCCAATTTCGTTCGTCTGCTGACGCCGGCTCTGCTGGCTGGACTGGTCTACCAATTCGACGGTGCCTCCTGCCACGGCGCCGCCCGAGCTGTCCACCACCACGCCAACAATGGTCGCGGTTGCCAGCGTTTGGGCGCGGCACACGCCCAACATGAGGATGAACAACGAGACCAGCCAGGTTGTATTTCTCAGCCGGCAATGCATGCTTCCTCCTTAGATTCGAGGGCCAATTCGAGAGCATTCGCGCATCAGCGCGCCGGGGGCCGGACGGCCGCTAGCTGCCGCTCGGCCGGCCGTCGTGCCCGACGCCATTTCCATGAGAGCGAACGGTTCCACCACATCAACAGAGACGTTACAAAAAGCGCGGCAGGCATGAGCCCTATCGCTATCCATAACACTTGCGTGAATATTCCTCCGAAGGTTCCATAGTGCAGCGGCGTCATGAAGCGGATGGCCTGTACACCAAAAGATTGCTGGTCGAACCGGTCGACGCGGAGCACTTGCGCGCTCGCCGGATCCACGTACAACCAATTCAAACCGATCCGATGAGGATCGGAAGGGCGGCGCATTCGCAGTGTGAAGGCATCGTCCGGCTTCGTAGGAAAGATAATCTGGCTGGGCTCGGAATCGGGAAGCGCGCGCTGGGCGCTCTCCAAAATTTCGTCCAGCGAGCGCCGTGGCCCGTTGAGGGGCGCCACTTTCGGCGGCGGTATCTCGGCCGGTCCGCGCGTCACCACAGCGGCTGCCGATACAAACGCTGGCTCGTAGGCGTAATACGCGCCGCTGACCGAAAGAAGCAGCAGCGGCAAGTACAGGAAGAAGCCGCCGAGACTGTGCAGGTCCCAAATCTGCTGCTTCCAGCTCCCCCGAGCGCGATACTCGAAACCAAGTTTCCAATCGCGCCGCCCACGCCACCACAGAAGAAGGCCCGCGGACGTTGCCAGACACAGAGCAAAGGCGGACCACGCATTTATCTTCAGTCCGGTTGACCCCCCTTGCAGGTTGGAATGGAGGTCGTAGATCCACTGCAGGGCGCTGTGATTGTAGTTGACGCTTCCGAGAATGTTGCCTCGATACTGATCGATGAACGTGTGAATGCGCTCGCCCTTCGTGTTGATGGTCCGGAAGTTCAGTCCCCATGCCGGCTTGAAGTCGAATTGGACGTTCACCATCCGTTCTCCGGGCCTTTTCTTGAGAATGCGCTGGCAGAGGTCCTCGATGGGTAGTCGCTTTCCCGACGGCTCGACTCTGGTCCAGCCCGGAACTTCCAGCCGCCGCAGCTCCGGCACGAAGACAATGACACTGCCTGTCAGGCCGATGACGACCCACAACAGTCCCGCAATCAGGCCAGCATAGAAATGAATATTAAAGATCCAGCGCCGCACGGCAGTCCTATACGGTGAGCGCCAGAATGTTACAGAATCAGGTTTAGAAGCCATATTGAAAATAGGAATGGAAAAGGTCACACCACCCGTCTAGAGCATCTATAACGACGTCGGCGGTGTCAAGAGACATCATTTTTCGCGTTCGTGTAGACCGGCAGCCGCCGTCACGTCCCCAACAGCTAAAAGCAGATCCCTCGCTGGCGCTCGGGATGACAGCCTCCAGGGGTTGTTGCGTGTGAGAACGATGGTCTACAGTAATTGTGAAAATGCTATAGGCCGCATGAAAATCGCCGGCATCGCTCCTCTACAAACCTGTCGAAGCCTACCCGCTCCAGCAGTTCGTTCAACCGCTCATGGAACTGATGCCCCTACGTCCGCGGTAACTCCGCTACCGCGATCCACAAATCTTCCTGCCGCTCCTGTTGTTTTCGGATTCCCACGGCCATGGCCGGGTGGCCTCCTTCTGCCTGTCAAAGGCGCAGCACTCTCCAACTGTTGTGGAGCGATTCAAGTAGTTGTAAGACGTCGGAGGCAAGGGTTCTGTGCGCAATTAGCGGGTTTCGTCGGCATTGAGCTCCTGGAGGAGGCGTTCCGAGGATTGCAGAAAAAACGTGCTGAGCGGAAGGTGGTTAAGTGTAAACTGACAGCTTGCGGGAAACCAGATATAGAAACTTTGCACCGGGAGGATGGTTCATGCGAATAAGACTCCTTGGGTTTTTCCTCTGTTTGCTGTTTTGTGGCCAGTTCGCTCTGGCGCAGGGAACTACGGGAGCGATCTCCGGTACGGTCAAGGACAGTACCGGCGCGGTGTTGTCGGGCGCGAAGGTCGTAATTCTGAATGAGGACACCGGCATCTCCCGCACCGTACAGACGGATTCGGCGGGGCGCTATTCCGCGCCGTCGCTGAGTCTGGGCAACTACCGGGTGTCGGCCAGCCTGGAGGGCTTTCAGACCGCGGCTCGCCGCGGTTTGTTACTGACGGTCGGCCGGGAGGCGGTAGTGGATTTTGAACTGGCGGTCGGAGCCGTGACGCAAACTGTCGAAGTGACCGGGGAAGTCCCTTTGGTGGAATCCACCACGTCCAGCCTGGGCTCACTGGTGGACGAACGAACCATTCGCGACCTCCCGCTGAACGGCCGCAGCTATGACCAGTTAGCTCTTTTGCAACCGGGCGTGATCGCGCTAGGGGGAGGCACGGGAGGAAGTTTCCAGTATGGCACATCCAAACGTTTCAGTGTGGCGGGCAGCCGCAGTGACGCCAATGCCTTCATGCTGGATGGAACCGATATCAATGATCAGGCCAGCGGCTCGCCTGGGGGAGCGGCCGGCACGAACCTGGGCGTGGATACGATTCGGGAATTCAAGATACTGACGAACGCCTTCAGCGCCGAATACGGGCGAGCGGCGGGCGCGGTCATCACCGCCGTGACGCGCTCGGGGACCAACGAATGGCACGGCAGCATCTTCGAATTTATTCGCAACAGCCGTCTGGATGCCCGGAACTTCTTTGACGTCGGCGCCGCGCCGCCTCCTTTCCGCAGAAATCAGTTTGGCGGAGTTTTCGGCGGACCTATCAAGAGAGACAAAACCTTCTTTTTCGGAGGTTATGAGGGATTGCGGCAGGGGCTGGGAACCACGCTGATCGCCTTTGTCCCAACCGTGCGCGCAAAGCAGGGAATTCTGCCCACCGGCACCGTGGCCGTGGATTCCCGGGTAGTCCCATTTCTGAACCTGTATCCTGCGCCCAACGGCCGGGAGTTCGGGGATGGGACGGGAGAGTTTAATTCCTCTTCTACGGCAGTAACCCGCGAAGATTATTTTATGGTTCGCGTGGATCATCAACTGGATGGTAAAAACAGCATCTTCGGTCGCTATAGTTTTGACGACGACAGCCAGAATGTACCTGAAAACATCCCCATCTTTGTGGACACCTTCAGCAGCCGGAGGCAGTATACAACCCTGCAAATCAACAGCATCCTGTCACCGACGCTGCTGAACCATTTTCATTTCGCTTACAACCGCTCGTTTCCAGCGAACGACACCACCATCGTCCCCGCACTGGGTCCGGAGTTCTCATTCGTTCCCGGCCAGGCGATGGGGTCAATGCAAGTGGGTCCCGTTCAGGGCGTGGCCTCCACGCGCTCGCTGACGCCTTTGGGTTTAGGCTCCGCGATTCCTCGGGTCTATTATTATCACCTTTTTGAATGGAGCGAGGACTTCAGTTACATGAAGGGCAGGCATGCCTGGAAAATGGGTGCAAGCGCGCGGCGAATCCGCAACAACTCGGCGCTGAACACCAATTTGCGCGGCGTATACACCTTTAACACGTTCAACGATCTGCTGGCTGCCCGGCCCAGTGTGTTTAATGCAGTTCAGGTGGGACAGGACGCGTATCGGGGATTTCGCCAGACTCTGTTTGGAGCCTACGTCCAGGACGATTTCAGCGTGAATACCCGGCTGACTTTGAATCTCGGCTTGCGCTGGGAGGCAATGACGGATCCGACCGAGGTCAACGGGAAAGCCTCCATCCTCCTTTCGCCATCCGACCCGCAGACAACTGTCGGCCGGTTTTACCGGGCCGGCAAAAAGAATATTGAGCCTCGTGCGGGATTTGCCTGGCGGCTCAATGACAAGGGCACTACTGTGCTGCGGGCCGCCGGCGGTATCTTTCATCGGCATGTTCTGCCCGCGGATTATTCCGTGAATATCCCCAAGCTGCCGCCCTTCTATATCCTTTCGAATGTCAATAACCCCAGCTTTCCCGACGGCTACCGTCAGTTGGGAATCGGAGCGGCGGCTCCACAGATTTTCACCCTGAATCCGCGCCTGAAGAGTCTGGCAAAATATCAATATAATTTGTCGCTGCAGCAGCAGCTTTTCCGGGACCAGGTCATCGAGGTGGCGTACGTCGGCGCCCAGACCCGTCACATCCTGTATTTTGCGGAGCAAAACACTCCTATTCCCACCCGTCTTCCCGATGGGCGCAGGTTTTTTCCCGCCGGAGCGCCCCGGGCGAATCCCAATTTTTCCGTTATTCGGGTGCAGTCATCCGAAGCCGACGCCGATTACAACGGGTTGACGATCACACTCAGACGAAAGAGTTCGGCGGGTCTCCAATACCAGGCGTTCTACACGTTTTCCAAGGCCCTGGATCATAAGTCCGGAATTGCCACGGGAGACGAGCGCCGGGATGCGGCCACCTTGCTTGATCCTCTGGATCGCGGCCGCGATTGGGGGCTTTCTTCCTTTGATGCGAGACACAATTTTGTTTTTAACCTCACTTATCCCTTGCCCTTCCGATTCGATTCCAAAGCCTTGGCGGAGGTGCTGGGTGGATGGAGTTTGAGCGGGATCGGCACCTTTACCGCAGGTCAGGCGTTTACTCCCCGTCTGGGCAGCAATAATTCGCGTAATGGCGACCAGCTTACTCCCGACCGTCCCGACTTAAAGCCGGGCGCGAGCAACAATCCAACCGAGGGCGCTACGGCGGGCTGTGGTTTGATACCAGCCGGGCAAAAGCTGTCCACTCCGGACCGCTGGTATGATCCTTGCGCTTTTCAGCTCCCCTTGCCCGGAACCTATGGAGACCTGGGCCGCAATACAGTTATTGGGCCGGGAGTTGCCACCCTGGATCTGTCCATAGAAAAGACCTTTCCTCTGCTGGAGCGCGCCGACGTGGTTTTCCGGGCTGAGATGTTCAATATTATTAACCACGCTAATTTTGGACTACCCGCGCCCACAGTGCTGACCGCCACAGGCGCCCCCAGCGGGAACGCGGGCAGGATCACCGAGACGCTGGGTAGCTCCCGGCAGATTCAATTCGGGCTAAAGATTAATTTTTGACACGGGGCGGAAGGAGTACGAGCTTTCAGATACTCGGGTTTCCCACGATCGCTGAACATCCGATACGTTTCACCTGTCTCCAGGAGGGTTTCGCCATGAAATCAAAGAAGCGCGCCAGGGTGCCGTTCATTGGATTGTCGATCGTTTTCGTGCTGTGGGGCGGCCAATCGTTCAGTGCCAGTCCGGCGGTGTTGAGCGGCGTTGTTAGTTCTTCGGAAGAAGGCACGATGGAAGGGGTGTTGGTCAGCGCCAAGAAAGAAGGCGGCCGAATCACGGTCTCAGCGGTCAGCGACAGCCAGGGACGCTATGCGTTTCCCGGCGACAGGCTCTCCCCCGGCGATTACAAGATCACCGCGCGAGCCGTGGGATACGACCTGGAGGATCCGGGCGTGGTGAAGGTCGAAGCCGGCAAGACGACACCGCTTCATTTGAAGCTCCAGAAAACGAAAAACCTCGCCGCACAGTTGACCAACGCGGAGTGGTTCCTCAGCAATCCGGAAATAAAAAAGAGGCTATTGGAAGATTATAAGTACGGAAACAATTGCATTAGCTGCCATCCCCTGGCGCCAGTCGTAATGAGCCGGTATAAAGCTGCCGATTGGCCGGCCATTTTGACGACTCGCATGTGGCAGTACGCCGAGGCCGCCATTTACCGGCCTTCTGATGGGTTGCGGATTCCCGCCAAGCTCGCCCGTACCAACCCGCCGCGCCCCGGACTGGAAAACCTGGCTGAATTTTTGAGCTCCATCAACTTGAGTTCGTCCCCCGACGGAAAACACAAATTCGCGCTGAAAACTTTGCCGCGCGTGAAGGGAAGGTCCACCAAGGTCATTGTCACCGAATACGACCTGCCGCGCAGAGAATGCCAGCCGCACGATGCCGCCGTGGACCCGGACGGCATGGTCTGGTATACCGATGTAGGCAACCCCTACCTCGGCAGGCTCAATCCACGCACGGGAGAAATCAAGGAGTGGAAAACGCCATTACGCAATGATGGCCACCCTCAGCTGGAACATACTTTCGACATCAAGTTCGACCGAGAAGGCAATCCCATTGTGGGCGGATACGTAGGCATCTTCAAATTCGACAAGCGCACGGAGCAATTTACCACCTGGGATGTCCCGGGGGGTATGGTAGCCGTCTCGCCGGACGGAACTATATGGAGCAAAGATCAGGAGAAATTCCTCGTGAATCGGCTGGATCCCAAAACGGGTAAGAGTAGGACCTATCCCATGCCTCCCAACAGTAGATTTTATGGAATAGAGGCCGACTCCAAAGGCAATCTCTACGGGGCTAGTTTGCAACTCGCCACCATTGGGGAGTTGAATGGAGAAACGGGCAAATGGAATATGTATCCAACGCCCACGCCGGACTCCGGCTCGCGGCGAGGCGATATGGATCGCCAGGACCGTTTCTGGTTCGCCGAATATTATTCCGGCAAGATCGGCATGTTCGACACGAAGACGAAGCAGTTCAAGGAGTGGGATATTCCTCCGGTGCCGTGGTCGGGTCCCTACGATGTCGTCGTGGACAGGAACGGCGAAGTCTGGGCCGCCGGAGAATACACCGATAACGTGTTTCGGCTGAATCCAGTTACCGGCCAAGTCACCGCTTATCCGGTTTCCTCCGGATTGTTTATGCAAATCCAGCGGGTGGACGTGGACAATTCCGCAACACCGGTTACCGTCTGGTTGGGAGAAAGCCACCTGGCGAAAATTGCCAGAGTGGACCCTATGGACTAATCCGATTAACGCCGTTCATCGCAGTTGATCAGCGCCGCAGCCGTTTTTGTGTGGAACTAAAATGCTTGACTGTCCGAGCTATTACGCTATATTTAATACCAGGATAGGCGGGTTGAGGCGCAACTTCTCTAGCGCAGGTTGAGTACGATGTGCAGGATGGTGACAACCGGACTGGTTTTGGCCGGCTTTGCAATCGCGCAATGGGCCAGTGCGCGGTCACCAGCGCCGCAGTCCGCCGAGGCGCCTCCTGGAGCACAGCAATTTGTTGCGGTGATCAACCAGTATTGCGCTGGCTGTCACAACGAAAAGCTGAAAATATCGAATCTGGTATTGACCGGCGCAAACATAAAGAATCCCGCTGCCGACTGGGAGACCTGGGAAAAAGTTATCCGGAAACTGCGTACCCGCTCCATGCCACCGCCCGGCATGGCGCGGCCGGATCCCGCCACTTACGACTCGTTTGCCGCATATCTCGAAACGGAATTGGAACGGGCAGCCGTTGTTCGGCCCAATCCCGGCCGGCCTCTTATCCATCGTCTAAACCGTTCTGAGTACGCCAACGCCGTTCGCGATCTGCTGGCGGTTGAGGTCAATACAGACACCCTATTGCCGGCGGACGATTCCGGCTACGGCTTCGATAACATTGCAGACGTACTATCCGTCTCCCCGATGCTGATGGAACGTTATTTAGCAGCAGCCGGGAAAATCAGCCGCCTGGCCATCGGTGGTCCCGTCCATCGTCCCGCCATAGAGACCTACGATGTCTCCCGCTTTCTGAAACAGGACGATCGCATGAGCGAGGAACTTCCATTTGGATCGCGGGGCGGCGCTGCGGTTCGTCATTTCTTTCCCTTGGACGGTGAGTACATCATTCAGGCCCACCTGGCTCGAGAGCCCGGAGGATTCCTGATCCTTGGCCTGAACAGGCCGCATCAGTTTGAAATCCGGCTGAACGGCGAAAAAGTCAAACAGTTGACCGTGGGTGGCAGACAAAAAGACAGTTCGCCGGAGCCGGGAACAGTGGACGATAAATACCTTCTCGACGGCGACGCGGATATGCAGGTGCGCCTTCCGGTGAGAGCCGGAGCGCAGCTAATCGGAGTAACCTTTTCCCGCGAAATCGCCGAGCCGGAGGACATCATCCAGCCGCGGCTGGAGGATCGCGCCGAAGACATTCCTGCCATAGCCGGTCTCACCATCACAGGACCGTTCAACACTAAAGGGCCCGGCGATACGCCAAGCCGCAGGAAAATCTTCTTGTGCCATCCCCTAGCCGATGGCGTCCACACCAGTGCGGACGACGCCTGCGCGCGCAAAATCCTCTCTTCGCTGGCGCGGAACGCCTACCGGCGTCCCGTCACGGAGCGGGACGTTCAACCGCTGTTCACCCTTTTTCAGATTGGCCGTAAAGAGGCAGGATTCGAGGTGGGTATCGAAAGGGCGTTACAGGGAGTTCTCGTCGCGGGAGAATTTCTGTTCCGTGCGGAATCCGATCCGCCGCATGCTGTTCCTGGACTTGCATACCGTATCAGCGATCTCGAACTGGCCTCCCGATTATCATTCTTCCTTTGGAGTAGCATCCCCGATGCGGAACTCCTCAGCCTGGCGGAACGCAATCAGCTTAAGGATCCGGCGATTCTGGGGAAGCAGGTCCGGCGCATGCTCGGCGATGCCCGCGCGCAATCGTTGGTGAAAAATTTTGCCGGGCAGTGGCTTTATCTGCGCAATATGCGGCTGGTAACGCCTGACCCAAGGGAATTTCCCGAATTTGACGACAATCTCCGGGAGGCGCTCCAGCAGGAAACGGAGCTATTGATTGAAAGCATGCTGCGCGGCGACTGCAGCGTCATGGATCTCCTCGATTCCGACTACACCTTCCTCAACGAACGTCTCGCTCGGCACTATGGAATTCCGAACATCTACGGGAGTCACTTTCGCCGTGTAAAGCTGTCGGATGAGAACCGGAGGGGCTTGCTGGGCCAAGGCAGCATTCTTACCGTCACATCCTATGGCAACCGGACCTCTCCCGTTCTGCGCGGAAAATTCCTGTTATCGAATATTCTGGGCTCTCCTCCTCCGCCGCCGCCTCCGAACGTCCCTTCGTTGAAGGAAGGCGGAGATGTACAAGGCCTCACGATGCGGCAGCGAATGGAGCAGCACCGGGCCAATCCCGTGTGCGCCAGTTGTCATTCCCGCATGGACCCGTTAGGGTTTGCGCTGGAAAACTTTGACGGTGTGGGCAAGTGGCGAACGGCTTCAGGCGATGGCGGCGCCCCCATTGATGCCTCCGGTGCGCTTCCTGACGGCGCGAAATTCGTTGGGCCTGCCGAACTCCGCAAAATCCTGCTGACGAAGCGCGACGAGTTCTCCCATACCGTGACGGAAAAGCTCATGACCTATGCTCTCGGCCGGGGAGTGGAGTATTACGACCAGCCTGCAATTCGCAAGATTCTGCGGGAAGCCGCCCCCGGCAATTACCGCTGGTCGGACCTGATTTTGGGTATTGTCCGCAGCACGCCATTTCAAATGAGGAGCACACCACAGCCATGATGAACTTCAAGAAAGCGATTCCGCGGCGCACGTTTCTGCGTGGTCTTGGCGCCACCCTGGCCGTGCCGCTGCTGGACGGCATGATCCCGGCTTTTGGGGGCTCGCTGGACCCAACCACCAAACCGGCTCTTCGCCTGGGAGTGGTGTACGTCCCCAACGGCGTCATCATGAGCCAGTGGACTCCGGCTGCCACGGGAGCGGGTTTCGATATGACGCCCATTTTGGAACCGCTGGCGCCGTTTCGCGATCGACTTCTGGTGCTCACTGGATTGAATCATCAGGCCGCGCTCGCTCTTGCCGGCGAAGGCGCTGGAGACCATGCGCGCGCCAGCGCTGCATTCCTCTCCGGCGTTCATCCCAGGAAGACGGAAGGCACGGGTATCCAGGCGGGGATTACACTAGACCAACTCGCCGCACGCGAACTTGGGAAAGAAACTCAGCTGATGTCGCTCGAACTCGCCATTGACTCAAACGAAGTGGCCGGCTCCTGTGACGGCGGGTATAGCTGTGCCTACACCAACACGCTGTCCTGGCGCACTCCGGCCACGCCCATGCCGATGGAGAACAAACCGCGAGCGGTGTTCGAGCGCCTGTTCGGGGATAGCGACAGCACCAGTCCCGAAGAGCGGCTCGCCAAAATCCGCCGTGACCGCAGCATTCTCGACTTCGTGAATCAGGATGTGGCCCGGCTTGCCAGTCG
>Ga0080064_1001183_pt1 | contig 56295 bp, 51 predicted proteins | sample Subgrocontami54m_FD_69260 | JGI IMG/M metagenome (GOLD analysis project Ga0080064, IMG submission 69260) | Subsurface groundwater microbial communities from S. Glens Falls, New York, USA - GMW46 contaminated, 5.4 m (SPADES assembly) (version 2) ...
GGGGGAGCCGCGGGCGCCGCCCAGCCTCTTGGGCCAGTACGCCGGACGCGCTCGCGCGCTCCAGCTCCTGGGCGCCAACGGCCGCGGCGGTTCGATGCTCGCGGTGCGGATGGCGATGGGCGCGGAGGTGGCGCGTGGGCGGTTCGCGGGCGCGATGGGCATGCTCGACACGCACGAGCCCGACACCCGCGGCCTGTTCGACGTCGACACCATCCTCGAGGAGGCGATGGAGCGGGCGGCGCACGGCGGCGCGCACAACCAGGCGCAGGTGATCGCGCGTCCGGCCATGCCCGCCAACCCCAACGCCGTCCCCGGCGGCGGCAACCCGGGCGGCGGTGGCGGCGTGGTGGACCCGAACGCGGGCCGGCAGCAGTTCGCCGACTTGCGGCAGCTCCGGGACACCCTGCGGGACCACCTCGGGATCGGGGACTTCCGCATGCGGGACCGCCGCATCCGCGAGCTCGCCCAGCAGGTGCTGGGCGTCGCCGACACGCGGCAGTTGACCGCCGCGCAGGTCGAGCAGCTCCGGCAGCACGTGCTGGGTCTGCCCGCGGTCGCCGGTGGCAACCCCCCCGGTGGCGGCGGTCGCCCGGCGGTCGTGGCTCGCCCGGCGGTCGTGGCGGCACCGGTGGCCCCTGGCCCCGGCGGCGCTGCGGCGGCTGCGGCGGCTGCGGCTGGCGCGGGCGCGGCGCCCCCGGCCCCGCCCGTCCCGTAGCGACAATGCTGCGGTAACCGTACGGAAACGTACCTTCGCGCAGGACACGCACAAGGTCCAACGCGCGTCGTAAGCAAGATTTGTGCATCGCTCTTCGATCACTCCGAGCGCCCGCTGGTTGGATACTGGCGGGCCTCTTTTAATTTACACACACTCACAACCTGTCATTTCGACCGTAGCCCCGACGCGGGGGAGGGGCGCAGTGGAGAAATCTCATACGATTATTATAGACCAGGTGTGAGATCTCTCGGCTACGTCCCGTGTCGCGGGACTTCGCTCGGGATGACGTGTTTAGTTGCAAAAATCCTCTTTTCATGCTATTATATTAAACTGTACTCAGTATCCGTCATTCCGAGCGGAGCGCAGCGAAGTCGAGGAATCTCATACCCATGCATGGTTGTGAGATCTCTCCACTCGGCTATGCCTCGGTCGAGATGACAAATTGATACATAAGTCGAAATTTCACTACTGGATATGCCTCGCACCAAACAAACCCCCGCATTGTCCGCCACTCCTCAAAAAGATTCTCAATTTGATTTTCTTAAAATAAAAGCAAGCCGCGTATTTTTTCTCCTTGACCTTTCGCCCCAGCCGCCGGAAATGAAAACCGCATGGGTGGCAATGTTGCCTCACATGAACCTTGCCCAAGTTGACCGCCTGATTGAGCTTCTTGAGGAAGAAATTGAGCTTACACTCAAACATGCTGCACAACATCCTGAGCAAGAAGAATTTGTTTTGAAACTCAAATCCGCGACAGAACGGTATAATACGGCGATCTCTGCCGCTGATAAAAAAACATTGGGGGTGTTGCAAAGTGTAGAGGCGCGTATTATCTCTGGATTCCCGCTTGCGCGGGAATGACAAGTTTTGTTTGATAAGCACGTTTAGGTATGCCAGATAAAAAATCCCGCCCCGAGCCTTCGCCAGAACTTCAAAAACATATTGAGCGCTCGCTTAAAGTTATCGAGGGCGTGAATTATTATTTTCGAGAAAAAACCGCGTTTAAAGACCTTACGCCGAATAATGCTTGGAGCCCGGACGAAGTATTTAACGACGGGGCATTTCAAAGGCAATTTCCTGACCCTGCAACGCGCGAAGCAATACGTTTTGCAGTGCGAAAAAAAGAGGAAATACTAGGCGAGCTTCCAAAACAGCTTTTGCCGCACGATGCCGTAAAAGAAACCGCAGAAAAAAGAGCAGCGCTTCTTGCCGAAACAGAAGGAGCAAAGGTGAAGCCAAAGCGATTGCTTGAGATTGCAACAGGGCTTGAAGAAATGGGAGCAAAAGAACAAGCCATTGTTGCTTATACCCGCGCATTTGAAAAAGGCGCGCGACAGCGCAAGACTATTGAACGGCTTGTGCAGCTGCGTCTTGATCTTGGTCTTGGTGCGCAGGCACGCTCGTTTTTGGAAGGACTCGCACATGCGGTCGAATCAAAAGTAATTGAAGGCGTAAAGCCGGCTTGGCTTAGTGCGCTTCTTAAACGCATTCCTGTGACTGAGCGGCCGGAGATTGTTGTTTCATCTTTAGAGCCGAAACGACCTCCGGCGCCACAAGAGAAAACCGCAAAAGAATTGCGCAGGGAGACGATCAATGAGTGGGTTGAGCAATTTTTTCGCGAACGGCAAGAAGCAGAACGAATTGGCGCGGCGTTCTCTATTGATGATGTGCGATGGAACGGGCAATTTTTTTCAGACCTTGAGCCAAGGATGAAAGGAGATATTAGGGAAGCGCTTAACGAAGATTCGAGGAATGATGAAACAGGCGACGAACTTGGCGAGGTTCTAAGAGAAGTTGCGGATGAAAAAGGGTGGTCGGTATTGCAGAGGTATGATAAAAAACGCCTTGATCATGAACAAGTCGCGCTTATTGAAGACATGCGTAATCCTCCCTCAGCGACAAGAGGCGCGTCCGGCAGAGGGAAAAGGGAAAAAGGTGAAACATTAAAACCCCCGCTCCCGGAGGAGGAAGTGAGGGACGCGTTGTTTCATCGTTTTGAGCAGGCAGGGATTTATATTGCTCGAGTGGAACAAGTACCATTGGTGCCCGAGATCACAAGTGACATGACCCCGGAAGAGCAACTTATCGAGGCGCAAGAGACCGCGGAGATGATAAGCGTGAATGTTGAGAAGCCGATTGAAGAGACGGAGCAATGGCTTGACGAGTGTCTACAAAGATTTAGAGAAGAGACACAACCTATCCGTGCGTCTATAAAGAATGCGACTATCGAACAGTGTGAGCAGCTTCTTTTTGAGGAAAGGCCCGGAGTGCAGTGGGGTAAGATTGAAGAAATTGCGGAGCGCTATGACGGTCTTGATCATAAGACGTTGCGTGCGATTGACAGCGACATAGAACACTACGGACAGCAATATGCAACTCCTCGGGGATTTATAGAGCATTGGAAAGATTATGTAGCGCGCATTTTGGCAAAAGACGAAGCAATACAAAAAGAAGTGAAAAGCACCCTTACTCTTTTACATGCTTCCGCGCAGGAGCGATCGAATGAATTGAAAGGCGTGAGAGGAAGAGGGCCTCGCAAGGAGTTGAAAGAAGCCGCGCTGATGGAGGAAATAAGGGGGTGCGGACTGGATACCTCATTGAGTTTTGATGCATGGAAGGAAAAAGAAATGGGACCGGTGCACGAAGAGTTTGATGGGTTGACAAGCGCAATCGAGGCGGAGATTCGCCGCGCGGACAAAGACAAGTGTCAGACGCTTTTGCAAGGAGGCCCGGATTCGATTCACGATCGTTTTTTGCGAGTATTTCCTTCGGAGCGCACGCAAGCGCTTTTGGAAAAAGGAGAGCGCGTCGCAGAGCTTTTATCGCGTCTGCAACGCTCAAGATTGGAGCCGGTAAGTCCGGATGCCAATCCGGTAAGAACGCGGGAAGGGTGGGAGCGATATCTTGAGCGTATCTCAGATAGTTTTTTGCAATTTGTCCGAGATGTTGGGCAAGAGAGAGAGCGATTGGTGCAGTTGACAGAGCAGCAACTTGTCCGACTTGAGCGACCGGACGGAGGCGCAAGGATAGATTATGGGCTCAGTGACGGGCGAAGCCTTGATCTTGTGCGCATGAGCGACGAGCAGGTTCGGGAAAAATTCGCAAAATTCGGTTTGAATCCGGATGAAGATCCGGCAGAGTTTCGAGTACGGCTTGATGAGCAACTCACGAAGGCGCGCGGAGTTTTTGAAAGAACATCTGAATGGATTTCTGCCACGGCATCACTTAAAGAAGTTGAACAAATATTAGGGTTGCAAGGGCAGCCCGGAGATATTGCAAATGCGCGTGCATGGTTTGATGCGCTTGCGAATCCGCGCAAGGAGTTTGAGCAATTCCTTGCGGATGTACGGGCGCTTAAGCCGTCAAACGAAGATCAGGATAGTCATGTAATTTCGTTTTGGCAGGATCGGTTGTCGGCGTTCGATCGGCATTTGCGTGAAATAGGCGCTGAGCTCGGGATTTTAGAGCAGAAGGTGCGTCACGAAGCCGAGGAGCGTTTACGCGCGGGTATGGCTGCGGGCGAACGGACAGATGCAATCGCAAGGACTACCAAGGATCTTATTTTTGAGATGAAAGATAAGCAGAGGAAGTATGGCCATGATCCGCTTGATACGCTTCTTGCCCGCGCCGAAGGTCTTGTTCTGCTTGATATTGGTTCTCCTAAAAACGAAGAGCTGTGGAAGCGCGGCGGGTTTGGTGAACGATTGGAACTTATTGAAGCCGGGACATACGCGCAAGAGCTTTTTGACATGTCTACGACTTCTTGGGAAGACCGATTGCGCAAGATTGAAAAAGAAATTCCTGCAATGTTTGGGGCACTGCGACATTTTGCTCATGACGCGGGAATTACCGAGGAACGATTAACCGAAATGCAAACAACCATGACGGCCGACCGAAAGCGTGAGGGAAACGAGCGGTTTACCTATGTTGCGCTTGGCGGATCAATGAAACGTCGGCACGAGAGATTTTTTGCCAAACGAGATATAGGAGAAATAAAAGAAGACACCTTGAACAAAGCAATGCGTGAATATGAGCAAGGAGTTGCTACGCTTTCTCAGAAGGCATCTCGACTTTTAGAGCGGGTTCCGGACAGTAAGCGCGCGCAAGCGCAGAACGTAATTGAACAATGGCTTGAAGCGGCAGACTTGCTCGAGGGTATACGGCAATATATTGATAGTCGCAAGCATGACGCGCGCGAGGATTTTGTTGCGGGAAAAAAGAAAGATCGGAAACAAGCATGGGAACAAGCACACGGAGAAAGAACAATACCGGTCGGGCATTGGCGAGCACGTGTGGAATTTTTACTGCAGGCAATGGCAAAGAATGGCGACAAAGGGCCGCTTTCCATGCTTTCCCTTGAGGTTAAAGCGGCGATGGCGGAAAAAGATTTTGACGAACGCTGGCGACGACTCCGCACGATATTTTTCAAGATTGTAGAAACAAAAGGCGTCTCAGTTCCCGGCATGACCCGAGAAGACGCCGCGGGAGACGCGCGTATTCCGGTACGTTGGGATCATGTGGTCTATCGAGAGCCGGGAGCGCGAAGAGATACTCATATCCACGGTTGGATCCAAGGTATTTGGCAGCCGGGCCAGCCGCTTGTAATTAACGAATTTGATCCGCTAACTCAGGCGAGTACCGGGCTTGAAAAAGAAATTCCCGAAGAGTTTTTGCGACGCGTTGAATACGCGGCTCCCAAATCGCTTGATGGAAAAGTTTCAATTGATCTGTTGCGTCTTGCCGGGGTGCGCGTCTACGATCGGCCGTTTCCTGAAATTCCAGGATCAAGACGAAATCTATATTTGGTGCCTCCGGGCGAAGTAGAGCCGGGAACCGTGCTTGCGCCAAACACCGGAGGAACCAATGGCCCGGGATTTACCGGCGCGGCACATGAATTAACAGATCGTCCTAAAGGCCGTGTATTGCCGGACAATGGATCAGCAGAATGGCTGTTTGAAGAATGGAACCAATTGTTAAAAGACGGAAAACCGATTCCGGACGATTTTTTCGCGCAGGTCTCGGTAGACGATTTGGTACTTTATGTTGATCATCATACCCGCTCCGCAAGCAAGGAAACTTCAGGCACCAAATATCTTTATGAACTGCTTGATGCTATTGGAACATTTTCAAAATTTACTCCGGCGGAAAAAGCCGCGCTGACCCAGGCCGTGAAATTTGTAACCTACGAAGACAACAAGTCGCATCCGTATTATCTTGGGTATTGGTGGGAAGCGGGAACCGAAGAAGTGCAACTGAAAGGCGAGAATTGGAAAAAGATGGCGCCGCGCACGATTCTCGGTCTTGCGCGCTTTATGACCCTTGATACGCTCACGAAGGTATATCGAAAGTACGGCACAAGCGAAGAAACAGACGTTCGGTATCTTACGGATGATGATCTTCGCGAGTTTGACCTTGAAGCGTTTTCAGAGCGGCAGACAGAGCTGGTACGAAAAGCGGAGAAAGATTTTAACGAATATATTGAGCGCGGGCATGTGCTTTGGGATACCAAATATGGCCCGGTATTTGTATTTCCTAACGAGATGAACGAGAGCGGACAACTCGATAAGCGGTTGCTTACGGAGGGGATCAGTGTGATTGCGGCAAAAATGGGGGTGGGCGCGATTATGTACTGGGATCATGTCCGCGGCACCATGTTTTTTTCAACTACCGGAAATCCCATTGAAAGAATTCCCGATTGGATGCGGGGGAAGCTCGGCGATATCGAGGTATTGCGCGGAACCATGGTTATTGGAAAAAATATGAAGACCGGGCTTAAAGATTTTGTGAGGACTTTTCTTAAGGGTGATGATCCGGTTGAAACCAAACCCGGCGGCGTACTTGAGCGCTATATGAATCCTGATGATCCAAGCGGGGAAGCGGCGCAACGGTGGCGATATAAAGCCGAGCGGATAAAACTTGAAAATGAACCGTCCCGTCTTTGGGATACGCTTCCGCATCTCTACGGCGTTCCTGTTCCCCTTGAGATAAAGGAGCACGGCGGGCAATCGTATATACAAATTCCGGAGTGGTGGCGGATCACTCGTAAATTCGGGGTTGAGCGGGTGCAGGTAGAATGCCCTGCGGAATTTATGGAAACGATCGCGCGGGAAAGGTGGCAGCGATATTATATTACTCCAACTGAAGTATATGATGATCCGGTTGAGGGGCGAAGAGTGGTAATTGCACGACTCGAAGGCGCTTGCCATGATTCTGGTGCGGCGCGTCAACTTGAAGGACAAGTAAAGGAGCTGATGGCGGACCATTATGCGATTCCGGAGGAGCAGCGAGAACGATCTGAACGGGGCGATCTTCGGCTTGCCGGAGATTATTGGCTTCCGTATTACCGACAATTTTGGGAAGATTATCTGCGGCAAATAGAGGGCGGCCCTGGAGAGGGCGGGCAAGAATAAATAAATTTGTATGGCAGAACACGCACCACACGGAGCAATACCCCCTGACCGAGCAGCGCTTGATGCGCTTCGCGCGCGGGCTGCGGCGGCGCGCCCGGTAGAAGCATCCGGAGTGCCATCGGTTGAACCGCCTCGCGGAAGTGGGACGGGAATTCCTGTTGTTGGCCGTCCGACTCGTCCTTCGCCCGCAGAACATCACGAAGCGTCGCCTGCTGTGCCTTCTGCTCCGGCATCTCGACCGGCTGCTCCTCGAGCAGGTCCTGCGCCTGCGGGCCGCCGTGGCGGCGAACCCCGCAGCGCCCGTACGCCTGGCAGACAAGAACCAAGGCGCGGCGAGCCCTCTCCCGCACCTGTACCGCCCGCGGCAGAGAATGCCGTGATGCCCCCAGTTGGAGCTGAACTTACCCCTCATGAAGAAGCGATTGAGGATGCAAAAGAAGCATGGAGAAAACTCCAAGATTTGAAGAACTTCTTAGAAGGAAAGCGTGCATTTTTGACCACTTTAACGCCAGGAACAGAGGAATATTTAGAAGAAAAGGAAGAAATGGACGAACTTGCAGTGCAGTATGAAGACCAAAAAGAAATATGGTATCCGACTGCGCTTGATAAAGCAGAAGCTGAAGCAGCGGCCGGAGGACAAAGAAAAACGCGAAGCGCGCTGCGGCGCGAGATTGAGGTGTCTGTATCTGCTCCGGCGCGACCCCCGGGTGCCGAGGCGCACGGTGCGCCAGAGCCAACCCCTCCTGCAGCGCCGCCGGAAGTACGACCTCCATTTGAGATTAATGCGCAAACTATTGGTCAGGGCGAACGCTGGTTGCGGACTGCATGGGTTTTGCCAAAGATGATAGGGGGGGCACTTCTTACCCTAAGCGGATACCGCGCAGCAAAGGTTGCAGTTGATATTATTCAAGACTCTCGCCTTGCAAAAAAAGCGCCGGAGCATGTAGCCGGTCTTGCGCGCGAGCTTCATGCATCCTATACTCGTGGCGCAGAAACAACCGATGAGGCCCGCGCAGCCGCGGAAACGGCAATCAAAGAAAAAGCCGCGGAGCTGATTAATAAAATCGGCGAGCTTGTAGCTGCCAATCGGCTTACCCCAGAAGAAGGAAAACGGTTATTGAAAACGGTTGAAGACGCGCTTGGACGCAATCGAGAAGACACTGCGCAGGCCCGCCAAGCGTTTGGACAAGAAGTTGCGCGCGCCGCCGAGGATGCGTATACCCGATCACAAGAGGAGCGAATTGCTACGCGTTTCAAGCAGGGACGTAAAGCGGTTGGCGATTTTGCGCTGATGTACAGCGGAATGTTTTTGGCGCGTATGGGATGGCGTGGACTTGTAAATACCAAAGATCAATATGATAAAGCAAGGGATCAATACGAAGCGCAAATGCAAGGCACCGACGTTGATACGTTTACCCCGTGGGGCGCGCGTCAAGCAGAGATTTGGAACAGGGCGCTTGATATTACGCGTGATGAATTGGCGCGAGAGGGTAAGAAAACCGGCGATCATATTTTGAGTTTGTTTTCTTCCGAAGTACAGCCGCGGCATGAATATCTTCAGCGTGAAATGAGTTTTGCAAAAGCAGTAGGAGCAGGGCTTGTAACCTATGGATTTGCTGCGCACTCCATCGGTGAATATATGCATTCCGGAGAGCTTGATTTTGGGGTGCAAGCATTTGCCAAGGGCGTAAGCGAAAAAGGGTTGCTGGCGGTATGGGGAGACAATATGATGCGGCCGGTATATGCAGTTACTCATGCGCTTGAGAAAGCGGATGAGGTTAGTGCGGTACCAACCGTTGAAGCGCAGCCGGGACATATTGCGCGCACTGATGCGCAGGTTGAGAAAGAATATCTTGATGCGCATCCGCAATGGGCGCGTCTTGAAGAAGAGTACAAAGGGAAAATTGATGTGCAGGGCCATGCGGACGGTCACGTAAGCGTGGAGTTTAAGCTTGGCGGAGTAAAAGACTTAAAATATTCCGAACACGCGATTGATAAAGCAGTTACCATGAGCGCGGACTTGCCGCAGGGCACGCTTGATACGGTTCATGGGGCACACCTGCAAAACGTGGAAGGCAATCTCAACGCCTTGCTTCGTCACGAGCGGCTTTTATGGAAAGATTCGGCCGGGGCGCCGGTTGAAGTAAATCCGTCTGCTCTTGATGGAATTGTGCATAGAGAGGGCAATCGTTTGATAGTTGATGATCTTGGGAAATTTGAGCATGCGGTCAATGATCAATTTTTGTCACATGCCATGGGCAAAGATGTAGGACACTTAAACGGGGCGATCGCCTCTCTTGGAGATCAATCAGAAACAAGATTGCAGCATGATCTTGATATTAAAACCGGACAGCCGGGATCGATAACGGTGAAATTTGATCACGGGATGATTCGCGATGCGCAGGTGACGGAAGCTAAATGGTTAGTGAAAGACTCTGATATCGAACATCATCTGGGCGACGCGAAGGTTGTATTTAATGATGCGGAGATCATAAATAGCCATGCGTTCGGTTTTCATGTGGGCGATCAGGAGTTTCATGTGGCGCGCGAGCACCTATCAAGCATCACCACCAATATCGGCGGGCACGACTATGGGTATGACTTGACTACCGGTGGTCATCACCCGATTGACATGCACGGGGCGCGTTCCGGAATTGAAATAAAAGAAGCAATGGTAGCGGCAAAAGCCGAGGCGCAACACGCGGCTGAAACAGCAGAAGCGGCTGCCCGCGCTGCGGTGCATGCACCCGCCGTTGCGCCCAATGCTGCCCCTCCGGCCGCACCAGCTCATCATGAGGCGCCGCATGTTACCCACTATGGTGACGCAGGCGCGCTTCGAGCTGCGCTTTCCGGACGCGGGTTTGTAAATGAACACGGGGATTTCGAACTCGGAGAGCTTACGCTCAAATCAAAATGGGTTGACGATATAGGGGGAATGAAAGTAACTGAATTTGTAAATAGTCCGCCGCAACCGTTTTCATGGCTTGGGCTTGATGGGCGCGCAGAGGCCTATCGCACTCTTGCAGATACCATTGGCGCACATCGCGACGGAAGCGAAGCTACACTATCTATGCTTGATTATCTTGGAAAACGAGCGCCGGAGCTTGATCGGTGGCTTACGAAAGTCTAATTAAGAAAAACCGCCCCGAACTACTGCGGGGCGGTTTTTCTATGCGCCTGAATCAATGATCCGCGGTTGGTTTTCGAGCTTCATCATGCGAATTTTATCTTCGTGATATTTGCGGTCGCCCTCTACAAGTTCCATAATTCTGCGCGCGATTTCGTTTGGGCCGGCAACATTGTTGAAGACCATTTTTCCTTCTGTTCCCGCGGTCTCCACCACCACATCTCCAAAGCCAAGCATGCTTTGCAGTATTCCCCGTACCTGCGTTTTTACGTCTTGCACTTGATACAGCCGCGTTTGAGTCACATCGCGTGCAAAAAGACCAAGCTGTTCGATGGCAATAACTCGTTCGTTGGTAACAATCCACACATCAAGAAAAAAGTCGGTGAAATTGGTAAAGAACAGGAGAAGCGCAAATAAGTACCAGGCACTTCCGCCCAGGATGAATACGAGCGGAAGCCACTGTGTGGCAAGAAGTCCTGGCTCGAATCGGTCTATAAAATAATAGGCCGCCGGCGGAATGGCGACAAACACAAGAAACAAAATGATTTCTGCGACAAACTCAAACCAGTGCGCTTTTACAATAAGCGCAACTTTTTCGTATTCTTTGGGGATGGGAAGAAGGCGTTGGAAAACTTTGATGAAGTTCATAACGAGGCGGGAATATTAAAATTCGGTGTGCCGATCGTAAATAATGCTTGATTCCAATCAAACTCTCCGATATGTATCCATGCCCAATACAAAATGATGATAACCGCCCCGTAGTAGAATAGCGAAAAAAGTGCTGATTTGAATGTCCAAAATCCGTAATGAAGAATGTGAAAAAGATTTGCAAGCGACAGCAGGACCGTAAGTCCTACAAAAACGCCCCAGACTATAAGTAGATACCAAAGAGGAATGATCATGGTTTGAAATTTACAATTTCCAATTATCAATTTTCATTAAATTTTCAATGTTACATTGATCATTCATTGGAAATTGTAAATTAAAAATTGAAAATTACAACAATGCTCCGGGTTTTTTTAGCCCCAAGTGCTCGTATGCTTTTGTCGTTGCGGTTCGTCCTCGGGGCGTTCTATCTAAGAATCCAAGCTGCAAAAGATACGGTTCATAAATTTCTTCAATAGTGGCTTCTTCTTCGGCGGTTGCGGCAGCAAGCGTATTTAATCCAACCGGCCCGCCGTTAAATTTTTCAATAATGGTAGAAAGCAAGCGACGATCAACCTCGTCAAGACCGTGCGGATCAACGTGGAGATATCCAAGCGCTTCAAGGGCAATTTCACGGGTTACTCGCCCATGCGATTTTACTTGCGTAAAGTCGCGGACTCTTCGAAGCAGGCGATTTGCAACCCGCGGGGTTCTTCGCGCGCGAATGGCAATCTCGTGAAGCGCGTCGCGTTGCGCATCAATGCCAAGAAGTTTTGCGCTGCGTGTTAAAATTCGTTCAATATCTTCTTCCGTATAAAAATTCAGGTGATAGGTTGCGCCAAAGCGGTCGCGAAGCGGGGAGGAGAGCATGGACATGCGCGTCGTAGCCCCGATAAGCGTAAAATGGGGAAGATCGATTCGCAAGGTTCGAGCCGCAGGCCCTTTTCCTACGATCAAGTCAAGAGCATATTCTTCCATTGCGCTATAGAGCACTTCCTCAACCGATTTGCTCAGGCGGTGGATTTCGTCAATAAAAAGCAGATCTCCTTTTGTGAGGTTGGTAAGAATTGCGGCAAGATCTCCTACGCGTTCAATGGTCGGGCCCGCGGTTGTTCGTATCATGCCGCCCATCTCAGAGGCCATGATATGGGCAAGCGTAGTTTTTCCAAGTCCGGGATTACCGTAGAGAAGCACATGCTCAATCGGCTCGTTACGTTTTTTTGCGGCCCCCATCAGGATCTCCAAATTTTCCTTAATCTCTTTTTGGCCCACAAATTCAGAAAGGGTTCTCGGACGCAAGGTAACATCCAAGACTTTGTCGTCGGATGCTTCAACAGGGGTAATTACAGATTCTTCCATGGTCATAGTCAATCATTTTACCAAATGTGCATGATTTTGGCCAGAGGCTTGTTACTTAGGTGTTTTTGTGGTAGAGTCTTTACACTTGTCATTCCGAGCGGAGCGCAGCGAAGTCGAGGAATCTGACAACCCAAGATTGTCATCCTGAGCGAGCGAAGCGAGTCGAAGGATCCCACACCTATGCACGGGTATGAGATCCCTCGACAAGCTCGGGATGACGCTTCGCGTCAGATCTCTCCACTCGGCTCACGCCTCGGTCGAGATGACATATAACGCTATGATCAAAGGATTTTGGAAAACATTATCAAAGCCCATATTTGCCCTTGCCCCGCTTGCGAATGTTACGGATGCGGCGTTTCGGCGGGTAATCGCGAAATACGGAAAGCCCGACGTCATGTTTACGGAATTTACTTCCGCAGACGGTCTTTGTTCGCGCGGCCGCGAAATGTTGCTCATGGATCTTTGGTATACCGAGATTGAGCGGCCGATCGTGGCCCAACTGTTTGGTTCAAATCCGGAACACATGTATCAGGCATGCGTGCTCGCTCGAGAGCTGGGGTTTGATGGAATTGATATCAATATGGGCTGTCCGGATACGAGTGTGGAAAAGCAAGGAGCGGGCGCAGGGCACATAAAAAATCCAAAACGCGCACAAGAGGTAATTGCGGCGGCGATGCGCGGCGCAGAACATTTGCCGGTTTCAGTAAAAACAAGAATTGGCTACTTTAAAAATACATTGGATGAATGGCTGCCGTATCTTTTGGAAATGCAGCTTGCGGCGATCACGGTACATGGTCGTACGCGTAAAGAGATGTCGCTCGTGCCTGCACATTGGGATGTGGTCGCACACGCGGTTGAACTTCGAAACAAATATGATGCAGGACTGAACCGCACGCTTATTTTAGGGAACGGCGATGTACAGGATTTGGATGACGCGCGCGAAAAAGTGCGGCAGTATGGAGTTGACGGAGTTATGATCGGGCGGGGGATTTTTGGAAATCCGTGGCGTTTCAACAAGGAAATACGTGTTGAAGACGTGCCGCTTCAAAAACGTTTAGAGGTTATGTGCGAGCATGCGGAGTTGTTCGAAGCATTATATAAAAAAGACGCACCGGATGGAAAAAATCCTTTTAAGAAATCGTTTGATGTGATGAAAAAACATTTTAAGGCGTATGTGAACGGGTTTGACGGGGCAAAAGATTTGAGAATAAAACTCATGGAGACTAAAAACGCGCAGGAAGTACGAGCAGTGGTAAGTGGTCTATGATTTTTTCATGTTCAACGCGCAGGAGTTGATGCAGAAACGTTTGCCAGTAGTTTGCTTTGGTCCATCGTCAAACACATGGCCCAGGTGCCCGCCACATTTTTTGCAAACCACTTCGGTTCGTCGCATGCCGTGGTTTGCGTCTTCTCGTAGTTCCACATTTTCGCGATTGATGGGTTGATCAAAACTTGGCCAGCCAGTACCGGAATCGAATTTGGTATCCGATGAGAAAAGTTCAGCCCCGCATGCCGCACACGCATAAGTTCCTTTGCCGTGTTCGTTCCAATACGCGCCGCTAAACGGCGGCTCGGTTCCTTTTTCGCGCATGACGCTATATTGCTGCGGTGTGAGCTTTTTCTTCCACTGGTCGTCTTGTGTCCGTGCTGCGCGCATACTAGGACAGCAGATGTTTTTTCTTTGGCCAAAAATGAATAAGTACCACGACAAGCATGAGCAAGGTGAATACAATCGGAATTCGCGTCTGCGGCATAAAGAGCCCGAAAATAGTATTAACGAGAATGCTCAAAGTAATTGCGTGCAGGCCGATCTGATAACATTTTCCGTAGCTGAGCCGTGTTTTTAGAATTGCGGTAAGACCCCAAATAAGCAGCGCTCCGAATAACAGATATATCAAATTGATAAGTCCTATGCCAATAAAGATCACAAGGAGAAACAGAATAAGCAACGGCAGAAGCATTACTGTGTACGGTTTGATTTTTTCAAGTAACGAGGAAACAATTTGTTTTGTCAGCTGTGTGTCTGGGGTTTTTTCAATGGGTAATATGCGAATTTGATTGCCACCCTCAACGACAAGCGCGTCTTTGGTAAGAAGCGCAAGAGTGTGGTGCGCTTTGAACGCTTCAAGAGTGAACGGTTGCGTAGTGTCGATGACAAGAATATTTTCTAACAGCTGAGTCCTGCTTTGTCCTTCTGCGGTTTGTTCCTCCCGCTCTTTCCAATCGTCAGGAGCGGGGATCATGTACGGCTCTTTTACGTTTGTTGAGGCCTTGCCGTTTGTAATCGTGATTACCAATTCGTCCGGATAATACGTCGCGGCCTTATCAATAAACGCTCGGGATTTTTCAGGCGTGGGAAGCGGACCGCGGATAAGAATGGGGAGAAGGTTTATAATGGCGATGAGGATTGCAAACTTGATAAAGTATTTTATTGAAGACGAAAACGAGCGTTCCTTAAGGGACGAATACAACTTTGGTCCGTAGATACTATCGCGCAGGGTTTTGAAAAATTGCATATGATAATTAAAAGATTAAGAAGTGAGCGTTTATGGGGATGCCTCGGGCTGGTGTTCTTGTAATGGCGTTGTGCGTGTTCGGGTGCGCACTGGTTGAGGGGTCCGATCAATTGAAACCGGCTCAAGTACGCTATCGAGCATCGCAAGGGCTCTGTGCACAAGTTCCGTTGTTTCTTGGACAAACTCCACAGTGATATCCGTGGCATTGCGGATACGGGTTATTAAATTACGTCGTGTCTCACCAAGAGGTTGTAGTACGGCACGCGGTAGCTTGCTGGAAAGTCCCTTCTCCGTGAATTCAACGTTCAGAAATACGTTGGTATGCCAAACTTTGCGCATCTTGTTCTTACTCAGATGCGCAAAACGCTCTTTCCCCTCCGCAGAGGTATCCTGATAGAGTGCATCGGGTATTCGCTGGTTAGGAGAAAGATGCCAGCCGGTCAGCAAGCTGTGTAGTTCTTTTCTAATATCAAGCAGATCTTCCCGCTCTGCTTCGGTAAGCAAAACGCGAGCTGTTTCGGCTGTTGTTGGCTGTATGATACGCTCGGATATTACTCGCCGTGCTTCAACCATAGGGTTAGCTAGAATCATTATTGAGGTATTATCAGACATTTGCGCCACATTGTCAATACAAGGTCGCGTCAATGTGTATGATCCTCAGATGCGGGAAATAGCCGATCACACTGCCCACAAAAGATCGCGCTTTCAAGCGGCTGGCCCTTACGAGCGCATTTAGGTTGAGCGCACGCACTGTCGCCGTTATTGAATTCTTCTTCAGATACCCCACGCATCTCCGGATGATATTTGTAGCAGACAAAACAGATATAGCGTTTTTTCATAGACCATTTTAATGAGTTTAACTACAATGATTGTATCAGTTCCGGGAGTTGTGCGAAAGACGAGGTGCAGGCATCGGCTTCCTTTACCGTGTGTTTTGCGTACAGTATTCCTTTCATTCCCGCGGCTTTTGCGGCTTTCATATCATTTTCTACATCCCCGATGTAGACCGATTCGTGTGGCGCTGCATCAAGACGTTTGGCCGCAAGTAAGAGCGGCTCAGGATCCGGCTTGTGGCGCACCGTATCTTCATACGCCACCGCAACTTTGAAGTAGGACTTGAGTTTTAAAAGGCCGGGAATTTCGTAGATACCGTCACGTACCCGACTGGTAACAATCGCAAGATCGTGGGAGTGACTAAGCATTTGTATGGTTTGCTCGGCGTGATCCGGCATTTTCAAAAGCTCAATGGGATAGAGTATTCTGTCGGTTTTGCCCTCGTCCCATATGTTTTGAATTTTTTGTTCATCAGTCAGTTTGGTGATGGCTTTAATTCCATCCCACATGGTCAGAGGAAATATTTGCGGAAATTCTTCTCGCGTCGGTCCGGGATATCCGGCCCATGCCATGAGATTTTGGAAGAATTTCAAATTCGCCTCGAACGAATCGAGCAAAACTCCGTCAACGTCAAACAGAATCGCTTTTATCATACATTACTTACGGAATGAAGATTGGAATGAGGTCGGGATGGTGAGAATAAATAATGGCAAGAAATAAAACGAGATCCAGGGTGAGATGGATCGTTATCACATAGAATAGCGACTCCGTTTTTTTGAAAATGTAACCCTGCACCAGCGCAAATATAAAAATCATAATGAAACCCCAGCTGGTAAATCCTAATTCGTAGAGAAATGAGGTAAAAAGTACTGATTGGAATAGATTCGCAGCATTAAACGAGAAATGACGCCGCAATATTCCCAGTACGGTGCTTATAAAAAATAGTTCATCCCAGATTCCCAAGCCATTGGTACCGATGAATAAACGGATAATACTACCCCGATCAATTGCCGATGGCCAATTAAGATACGCGCCTGTACTTGTTAAATAATAAGGCAGCAAAAAATAGGAAATCAGGGCAGTAATTCCAATATAAAGCGTTTCATTTTTGTACCACCTTCGACCATGGTGCCATGGGAATCGCACCAAATAGTCTTTGTAAATAAATCGAGAAATCAAGTAGGGTATTGCTACGGCCAAAGTGAGTGTCGCGCCCATAACTAGAATATGCCGCACACTAATATCTGTGTTGATCGGTGTGAGCCCCAAGATCGTGAGCGCGATAATAATAAGCAAGATATCCTTCGCAAATTTTTTCTCCGCCAAAAATAAGCTCAAGCCGCTTAATGTCAGGAGAATGAAGCCCGGCAATTTCAGCTGCAACGCAATAAGCACAACACCGCTTACGCAGATGAGGAAAATACTTACCACGTGCGCGAAAGGATTTTTCATTTTTCTAACTCATTAAAAACAATTTCAAACGGTTACGCTTGTTGCAAGGCGTAGAGCTTACTCAGTTTTGAATCTGGCTGTTTGATTAATTCGTCAAAGCGGCCGGATTCGGCAACCGTTCCTTTGTCGATGACAATAATTTCATCCGCATTGCGCAGGGTTGAAAGACGGTGGGCAACAATGAGAAAGGTTTTTTCTCTGCCGAATTCCCCAAATAGTTGATCCACAATATGTTTTTCGGTTTGACTGTCAAGCGCCGAGGTTGCTTCGTCCAAAAGGATGATCGGGCAATTTTTATACAATGCGCGCGCGATCCCAATGCGTTGCCGTTCTCCGCCCGATAATCTATAGCCCCGTTCACCAATGTTTGTTTCAAGTCCTTCGGGCAGGCGAGAAAGGACATCTCCAAGATCGGCGACCGCAATTGCGCGACGAAATAACGCCTGATTAAAGTCGCGCATCAGGGTGATATTTTCTTGAAAAGAAAGATTGAACAATTCGGTTTCTTGAAGCACCACTGCGATATGGTTTGTTATTGCTTCGTGAGAAACGTCATAAAAATCAGTACTGCCGATTTTGAATTGGCCGTTTTTCAATTCATACAATCCGAGGAGAATTTTTACCAGTGTTGACTTGCCGCTGCCGGAAACTCCGGCGACTCCGACCCGTGCTCCGTGCGGAATATTGATAGTAAACTCAGAAAGGCCGGCTTGCGTATCTTTATAAGAGAATTTTGCATTGGTAAGGGTGATTGCGTCCCACTGTTTTGGAAACGGTTTGTCGCCCGAACGGACCGCTGATTTTTCTTTAAAAATTGGCATCATGCGTCCTACATCAACTTTAAATCCAACGAGCGCGGTACTTACATCATTGAGATCATTGGCAGCCTCTCGCAACTTGTTAAAATAGGTATAGAGTACAAGAATCAATCCAATGCTTATTGCGCCGGAGATGACTTGTGTACCAATGAGGAAAAGCAGTACACCATAGGCACATCCGTTCCAAACCTGGTAAAAACGCCATTTTTTATTATTAAGATCCGAAGGAGTGAACTGGAGCTGTTTCACATCGAGTTCATTGGACTTCACGCGGGCATTAAGATGTTTTTCGGCGCCGATGGCCTTTACAGAAAGAATATTGCCCGTTCCTTCAATATAGGTGCCGCTTGATTTTTCAAGCGCTTCATCGTGGGCAAGACTTAGCTTCTCTATTTTTTTATTAAAGGAAACGAGAATGCCAATAAAGACCAGACTATAGATCAGTATAAAAATAAAAAAGATCCAATTGGTGAAAAGAAAAAATAAAGGGACACCGACAAAGTTTACAAGAATCGGATAGATATTACCGCTGCCAAGCTTGATGAGTTCAAAAAGTCCTTGGCTGCCGGTGATAATTCGTTGTACTTTATTGCCGGTATTTTCTTTTGTATGCCATTCAATTGAGGCGTCCATGAGACGTTCAAAGCCGCGTATTTTTGCTCGGGATTTTACTGTAATCCCAATTTTACTTAAGACATTTTTACTTTTCAGGCGGATAAGCGCGATTAACGCGTAGGAAACAGCAAGAAATACAATATACAGATGGAACGAGCGAAGCGAGTCGCCCGCGTGGTAGCGGGTGAAAAAATCAACGACTTTGCCCATGATAAAAGGCGGCACAAGATCATAGAAAAAAACCGCAAATAACACGGCGTTGAAAACAACAAACCAAGGTTTGTCCTTGTCCAAAAATTTCCAGATGGCGCGCGGTACATCCGCCCAAGAGAATGCCGAATCCTCGGGCGCAGATTGCCGATAGCTTCCCGCGGTAAGATGGCTGCGTTTAAATTGTAGCGGTATCCTGCCCATAGAGTTTAAAGCAATGTCTCAAAAATAATTTCAAGACGTTTTTTGATATTGGGATGAAACGGGAAGTTGTTGAGGTCGCTTTTTCGTACCCAGCGATAGTTTAAAAGCCCCGACTCAAGGATAATCGGCTCGGTGGCTTTCACCGTGCAGAGAAAATGCTGCGCATGATAGGTGTCCCCGCTGTTTTCAAACACATCCTCGCCAATCCAATGTTCCGTTGCAAGCGTAAGCCCGACTTCTTCTTTAATTTCTCGGGCAAGCGCGGAAATGATCGGCTCGTCGCGTTCAACTTTCCCTCCCGGAACCGTCCAGAGCCCGCCGTCAACCTTTTTCTCTTTCGATTTTTCCACGATCAATACGCGTTTATCCCTATCATAGATAAAACCCGCAATCGCAAGGATTATTTTGTGATGATCAAGCATATTATTGTAAAACAGCAGTAAAGAGCTCTGGAAATTCTTCGGTTCCCATGTCATTCTGGGTAAAGTGGCCGTGGGATTTGAGTTCTATGATGTTTCCGCCCAGCACATCGTGGAAAAGCTTCAAACTTTTTTTGCCGTCTTCTTCCTCGTTATCGGAGGTAAACATTATAATCTCTTGTACCCGTGATGCGATTGTTGTATCAATAGGATATTCGTAAAATGCTTTGCGTCCCGGCTTATCCTCATCGGGAATTTTCCACGGCGCAACCAGTATTAATTTTTTAATCTTTCGCTTTGATTCTCCGAGCCAGCGTACCAAAAATGCGCATCCGCAACTGTGGCCGATCAGCACCGTATGCTCGTTGACATTATATTTCTCGAATTCTTTTTTAAAAGTTTCGTAATCCGGGTTCCATGGTTGCGGTATGAGTGGGACTTCGGTCGGAATTCCCTTGGTTACCAATTCTTTCTTGGCCCAAGGAATCCAGTGTTTGTCGTAGGTTCTAAAATCCATGGAGTTTTCCTCGTTCGAAGGGCATCCATGGATGATGATGCAGTTGGTTTTGTCCATATTTTGATTATTTTGAAAGCGCTTTAATGATTTGAGCGTTGACGTTGTCAATCTCTTTTGCGTTGTGTCGATAGTCGTGTCCAATACCCGGGATACTGATAAATTGTTTCGGCTCATTGGCCGCATCGAAGATTTCTTTCACATATTTCGGCAAGACAACTGTGTCCAATTCGCCAGTGATCAGAATAAGCGGCACATGGACCCGGGCTACGTCTTTAACCACATCGTACTTGTCGCGATCCAGCACGTGCGAATAGGGGATACGGAATTCTTTGCTTCCGGTTTTATCGGGCAGATCTCTTTGAGAAATACTCACGCCGGTTTTTTGCCATTCTTCACGCCTGCTTCCCACAAACGTACGCGCAGACGACGGCATAATGGCGAGCACCAGAGAAATGCGCGGGTCGCGAGCGGCGTAGAGAATTGAAAGTTGCCCACCTCGGCTATGCCCGCCAAGCAGAATATGGGTGTAGGTATGCTGTGCCAGCATGAAATCGAGTACGCTTTTTATATCGTCGAGATATTGTGTGGTCGTGTAATCAGAGATATCGCCATCGCTTTCCCATGTGCCTGTCGGATCAAAGCGGACCGCGGTGTAGCCATGCGTGGCGAGCGTTTTGGCAAGCCCCACAAGATGGCTATAATCCTTTGAATCTAAATAGCCAGGGCAAAGAATTGCCAACTTGTCGGTTTTGGTTTTAGGATAATCAGTAACCGCGGAGATATTTTTTCCACTTGAGTTTGGAATTTTCACTTTTTCCATATCAGAGAATGTGTACTATTGTTGTCGTCCTATGCCTGTGTCTTATCCTTCCAAAGCGAGAATTTTTTGGTGAGGGGTTGGAGTTCGTTTATTTTTCCAAACATGCAGATTCCGTAGTATTCAAGTTCTGCCTCGGGGGTTTCTTTTGTTCTGGCTTGCTGTTCTTTATAAGTACCTACCGTCATGGTTCCGGTAAAATCGGTAAAATGTATGCCTGTTGCAAGCGCTTCTTTGCGCACATTCCGTATTTGGTTTGAATTATCCGCTTGCAGGATAATAAACCCGTTATCAGAAATACTTTTATGCGCTCCTCTGTCTTTATCAAAGTAGTCGTCAAATCTCATCTCGCTTATGGTCGGGGCAGAGCCGGCCATTCCCGCTGCCATATGTCCCAGTGCGTTCATTAAGTTGGCGATAGGGATTTTTCTGTTCAAGATTGCGACAAATTTATGGGTAAGTATTTGATCGGCAAGAGGATTGTTTGCCATATGGTCTATTTATCTCGCGCGGTAATTGGCACAAGTTTTGATCCGACAACAACGGCCACCGCGACAATGAGAATATTTTTGATAATATATTGCCCTTCGAGCGTTGGAACCAAAAATCCTTGCCAGGCAATTTCCGGCAAGAGAAACAAGGGCAGGACGGTTGTTACAAGGTGCAAACTCAGAAGGAAAATTGCAAGACGCTCCAAGCCGCGAATAAGAAATATAATCCCGATTGCCATTTCGAAAAGCGAAAACAAGAAATAGAACGATTGGAACGGCATAAACCAGATCGTCCTTTCAAAGAGCGTTTGAACCAAAGGACCAGCCGGACTCATGTCTAAAAGCTTCAGCAAGCCAAACCAAAAATAAACAATAAAAATGGCGATTCGCGCGAGAGGAATCTCCAGTTCTCGAAGACGGTTTATGATGAGCGAATCAAATTTCAGTATCAAACTTTTCATAGTTTTCACTTCGGTGGGGGTGGGAGTCGAACCCACGATACCCTTTCGAGTATACCGCATTTCGAGTGCGGCGCCTTCGGCCACTCAGCCACCCCACCATGTAGATTGTTTGTATGGTTCGTGACTACTTCTTGACTGTGCGCAATATAGTGTTTCAATGATAGCAAATGCAGCAAAAGAAATCAATGGTGTAGTCTATAGTTTTTACCGTAGCAAAATCATGTGCGGCCGCATATGATTTTGCTACGACCGTTTTGCATTAACGAGTAACACGGGCATGAATGGGGTCGAGGAGAGACGGCTTGAGGACAGTGCCTTGTATCACCCGTATCCACTTATCAAGACCGCGACGCTGGAGGAGAAGCATCATCGGTTTTACTACATCCCGTTCCGTAATCCAGACACTATGCTGAAGTTTTTCAAACCCCCACTCTTTTAAGAATGAGCGTAGCACGTTGCGGACAAAGCGTTCTGATTCGGGAATATCAAAGACCACGATGCAGATGCCCTTTTTACATATTTTTGTTTCAGTACGAATTTTGCGGCGTAATGCGTGCTGCCATCCTTGTTCGGTAAAACGAGTCATCACGCGGTTGCCGATAGTTTTTGTTTCGATCCACTTGCGACGCTTAAGCTCCTGCTGTAATTTCCGCTGTTCCTTTACTGCGGCGTAGTGTTGCATGTCTTTGTATTGGGCAAAATCCATGTAGTTCTTATGAGAAAAGGCAAACACGAATTCTTCAGCGAGGTTTAATAGCTCATCTCTAATCGTTTCTGATCGTATTTTTATCTTTGTATTGGTGGTCATAGATTTGAAGACATCTGAAGTACATTAGTATATCATAAGGAAAGGTCATAATGCAAAATCATGTGCGGCCGCACATGATTTTGCTATGGTGGTTCCTGGATGATGTGGAAAAGTAAGGGTAGAAGTATAGAGGGATTAACAACTCAACCGTAGATTGAGTTGTTAACGCTTTTTCTTTGCCTTGGACCACATCGCGTCAAGGGCGGTGCCGGTACCTACTTCTTTAAGCCATGTGGTAAGAAATATCCCGAGTTCTTTTTTTGCGATAGGGTCTTTTAATTTCCCAAGCATCTTTTTTACTTTTTCGGTATTGACCGCAAGATCGTTACCTCGGGGCGGATAGCCAACGTAGATTTTGTAGTGTACGCATTCAAGGTAGTCGGCGATTTTTGCAATCAGCGCCTCATCTGATTTTGCGTCCATGATCTCGCCTACAAGCTTTTTAAAATAGCCGCTGTCATCCCCAAAAAATTGTCCAAGGAAACGATGGTTTTCTGCTTCAAATGCTTTTGCAAGTTTTTTCGCGCGGGGATTTATCGCGCCATAGGGCATTGAAATATCGCCGCCGAAAAGTTCGCCCAAGTCATGGGTCAGTGCAAATTCGAGCACTTTCTCAACATTAAGCTTTGCGCCTGCGCGATTAAGATTGCGTGCAAGCTGCCACGCGATAAACGTAACAAGATAATGATGACACGCCAGATCGCTCAGTTCATGCTTTTGGATGCCGGAGAGGGCATATCCGTACTGCGATTGCGAGCGCGTGATTTCAACGAGTTTGAAAAGTGAAGTGAGATGTTTCATACGTTATGGTTATGTGTGAGAAGGTTTTGCCATTGTTTTTAAGACCTTGAGATACATTCCCTCGACAATCTTTTTCTGTTGTACCCCGCTTCGGGCATAGTTGTCAATTCCCGGCGCGGCGTTTATTTCGATAATCCGATACTTGCGTAGCGGCTTGGTAATGTCGTCCTCTACCATTATATCAACCCCGCAATAACGCAACCCCATATCACGGACGAGGCGTATGGCAAGCTGTTTGAATGTTGAGTGAATCGCGTGGGTCACATCAACAGCGTCGCCGCCGGAAGAAAGGTTGCGGTTATCAAGAAGGGTTATGGCAACGCCTTTTTTAAGGATTGAAGTTTTGCGCAGACCTTGATGTTTAAGGTGCCACGTAATACGGAAATCATCGGGTTTTATTACGGTATCACGGTCGGTGCGGGTGAACATTTTTTGTTTTTGTGCAAGCAGATTTCTGATAGTGGAACGGCCGTCGCCTGTTATGGTAAGGGGTAATCGTTCGTATGCGGAAACGATCTCGCGGTCAAGCACGACGATTCGATAATCGCGTCCGGCCGCTACGCGTTGTACAAGAAATACGCGATCTTTCTTCTCGATCTCTTTTACTGCGCGCATGAATTCACTCCGGTTGCGTACAAGACAAACCCCTGCACCTTGGCTTAAGCTGTTTGGCTTCACAATAAGTGGAAAACCGAGTTTTTTTGCATACTGATACGCGGCGCTTCGGTCGCGACGGCTTCCAATGGTCTTTGCCCACTCGCGCGAAAAAAACGCTTGTCCTTCGAGTACGCGGTATTTCATTTTTTTCATGAAATACGCGGCGTAGGTTTTGTCTGTTGCAATTTCAGATGCGCCGAGCGGATTCAAATCAAAATTTGTACCGCGAAAATATTTTTTCGTGCCGTTGCGCAATGTAATTTGTCCGGCGTAGCGATACGTCGGTTCAATATCAATTTTGACGCCGGCTTTTGGCGCGAGACGTTTTAGGAGTGGGGTTGCAAATGCGTTTTTCATGTCTCGGTGATTAATGGTTGGGCAAACGGGAGAGCATAGATGACCCAGAAGAGTATAGCCAAATCATTTTTGAAATAAGGAACGTCAACAAGACCGTGGACGAGGAGGGTGATCATTGCGGCTGTGGCGGCAATCGTTATGGATTCATAACCCACCCTACCCTCCCTTATCTTAAGGGAGGGAAACGTTGTGCGAAAAAAGGCAAAGATGAGCCATGCGAACGCAAAAAGGCCAAGCAATCCTATTTCTGACCAAAAATTTAACATAATAGTATGCGGGTACATGAAAATTTCAATGTATTTTTTTTGATGAAATGGTGCGACGCGGGTTTGATACCCGGATAATCCTGCGCCAAGGATCGGGCGCGTCTTTAGCATTTTCCATGTTTCGGTCCACTGCTGCGTTCGTACTTCAAGTGAGCCGCCACCAGAGACCGTGCGCGAGCCGGTAAAGGTGCGAAGCTGTGGACTTAATGCCGCGGCAATAAGTGCTGCGATAATGATGCTTGTGAAAATCCGGCGGTATCCTTTTGCAAAAACGGCAAAGAAGATAAGTCCTACAAGAATTCCGGCAAGAGCACCTTTTGATTGTGCAAAAATAATGGCCGCAAGAGCGAGTAGGGCAGTAAGAATGTAGAATTTATTTTTTGATTTTGAATAAAGTGCTGCGCCGATAAGTAGCAGAATGACTGGCGCAAAGTACAGTCCGATGGCATTGGGGAATCCGTAAAATGAAGTAACGCGTCGGGTTGCTTCTGCTGCCCAGAAGGGATTTGCAATAAAAGCACCAGTAAATTGTTGATAGATTGCAAAGAGGGCGGGGATAAGAAGCGAAACGCCAAGCGCGGCAATGATATGGGTCCGTTGGAGCTGTCGTGTCTTGAGGAGAGTGGAAAGCACCAAGAAGAACAATATCGGTTCCACAAAATACGCTTTCCAGATTCCTGCTGCGGCACGAAGATCGGGAGCGACAAACAGCGAGATCGTGGCAGAAAAGAGGAAAAACAAAAGCGGTAAGTTGAAAGATAAAAGATTAAAGTTGAAGGATTGTTTTAATTTCAAGTCCTTAATCCTAAATCTCTGCAACATCCACACAACCGTCACAATAAGTATCATTCCCTCGAGTAATGTCATCGGTATCGGCCCTATGTGGAATCGAACCAGATAACTTGGTAGCGCGGCAATCACAAAAAGCAGGGCCCACGACAGACGACGGCACGCGAGAAACGTGAAGAGTGTGTAATAGATGGCAAGTAGCAGATAGAAGTAGTTCATAACCCACCCTCGCCCTCCCTTACCTTAAGGGAGGGGACGCATTGATAGTATCTCGCGAACGGTTTCTTTTTTAATACCGCCGAGCGCGTAGAGTGCAACTCCATAGATAAGCATGCTGCCAATCATAAGGATTGCAAGGTTTGTCCCGCGCAACGCGTACAAAAAAATTCCCATAATTCCTGCGGCAAGCACACTTTTAAGAAGTACGCTCAGGTGCGGAACAATTTTCGTTGTCCTATAGGCGACGCAATAGGTAAGTAGCGTAATAACTATTTCTGTTGCAACGGTCGCCCATGCCGCCCCAAACATTCCGTAGCGGGGAATAAGGAGCGCATAGAGAAGTAGGCCGATCGCGGCATTTATCGCGTAGCCCCAAATCATTGAACGCTGCTTTTCAATGACCACGATTACGTGTCCAAACAGCGTTGAGAAAAATACAAACACCATCGCAATCATATGAATCCCAAGTATGGTTCCTGAGACGGTAAACGCACGACTTGCGATAAGCTCCATAAGTCGCGGGCCAAGAAAGAGCGCGCCGGCAAGAAGTGGAAGCGCGAGAATAGCATACGCATCGAACGCCCCCTGAAATAGCGTACGAAAGCGGGTTTGATCTTTTGTAATCCATGCGGCAGTAAGCGGGGGCAGTACAAGATTTATAAACATGGTTGCAAGCGCGGTGAATTGATCTATAACCCGATAACTTGCGCCATAGAAACCAACCTCGGCCTGGGGGCGCATGACAGAAAGAAAAATAGTGTCCGCTTTGAGATACACAAGATTAAAAAGAATGGAAAGACCGATCGGCCAGGAGACAATGATAATTTTTCGCCAGAGATTCCAGTCAAATGCCCAGGTAAGGCGAATAAATTTTTTGACGAAAGAAGATAAGAAGATATATTGAACTGCACTTCCTATAACAATTGCGATCATAAACCAGAGAAACCCGGCATGAAAATATGCGGCAAGTCCTACGCCGGCAAGAAGCGCTACGCGTCCGGCAAGCTCCGCAATTGTCGGATACATCATCCTAAGCTCTTTTTGAAATACGGGTACAAGCGTTTGTCCCATGATAATGGCAAGAAAAGAAAACGTAGTCAGGAACATTCCTTCTTTCACTGCAGTGGGATATGGAAACAAGAGTGCAACGCATGGGGCGATACCGAGAAACACAACGGCAGAGACAAACCGCAACGTCATCATGTTAGACATCAGACGATTTGTGTCTTCTTGGTTGATGGTTGCGCCAAGCATTCGGTTTGCAGTAAGGGTAAGACCAAAATCAACAATGATGCCGAAAAATTGTAAAAACGCAATGATGGTTGAGTACCCGCCAAATCCAATCGGCCCCAGTGCGCGGGTCATAATCGCAACTACCACAAGCGCCATCGCAATCGAGATCACGCGGCCGATAAGATGGATTATGGTATTTTGTGCGATTGAACGGGCAAGTGACGCCATACCCAGTAGTAGAACTTCGACTTATCAATTAAATGTGAGCGTTAAATATCGGTACATCTGTTATGCGAGTATTGCTTGCTATGTATAGCAGTGATCGTATCGCTGTCGAAGTTTCACTACCGGGCATATAATGTTGGTAGTGTACTTCTTTGTTGAGCATTTGACAAACCGCTCAATGAAGAGTATACTTTATTTGTTATCTATTATAATATTTTTTTACTATGGGTGCGTTACCTGCGCGAGAGTTCGCAACTCCTCCGCCTGAAGAGGCGGTGAAAAAACCACTGGAATTAAAAGTAGTGCCCCCCGAACAAGAGGAGCCGTTGGATACGGCAGAATGGGTCCAGCAAGAAGCACTAAAAAATGTCAAAAGAACTCCGGATGGCAGGATAGCGGTTTTAGCTGAACCCGTCCCAAAGGCAACGCCAAGGCAAGAGGCCCCGCGCGTGCCGCAATCTCCCGCTGAATCCGCGCCAGAAGTAGCAAAGTGGGTAGCACAGGAACACGCCTTTGCGCTGGGGTTACAAGAAACAGAAAGGCAAAGTCCAGAGACGCAGACACTTACGGATCTTACCGAGGAGCTTGATGTCTCTATGGCTCAACGTACTAAACTCGAGCAAGACATCAGGCGTCTTGATAGTCCGATTCATAAGGCAGTTGAGGCATTGGGGAAGATTGGAATGTTGAAAGATACTGTTACCGCATTTGCAACATGGAAACAAGAGCGCGTAAAACTTGAAGATGCGCTTGATTCAGTTGACCGTCTTGTTGCCGCAACCGAGCAGCAAATCAAAAATATCGTAACGCAACGCGAAGCAGGAATGCAAACGCAATCCACAGAGATTGCAAAGGGATCGCCTGACGCAGAGAGGGAACTGGTTGAAAAGTGGTTTTATAACGGTTCTGCTGATGGTGGCCCAGTTTCCGAAGAAGCATATACTCAGTGGGATGCCATCATGAATCGCGACATTGTTGAAGGAGTGAAAGGTCTTGACACCGAGGATCAAGCAAAGATAGACAACTGGTTTACCGATCCCGATGCATTTGTTGAAGAGGTGGACGCTGGTCTTGAGGAGATGACAACCAAAGGAGAGGCGACTGTGGAAGATCGCGTCGCGTGGAGGGAAGGTAAGCTCCCGCCTGATACGCGGGAGGCAATCGAAGCGCGCCTCAAAGTGCTTCAGGAAGACACGGTAACGCTAGAGCAGGAGCGTGGCAGATTAGAGGATGCAATGAGAAAAGCATTTTCCGGAGGAAAACGTCCTGAACATTTTCATGAGAAGCTTCATTTCGATGGAGCATTTCGCAGAAAGTATTTGGGCGGTTGGATGAGCCGTTTGTTTAAGAGTAATGGGGGCGGAGCAGAAGCGTTCCTGCGTCTTGAGCCAGAGTTGCGCCGAGTTGATGGACAACTGGCGATTAACCATGAAGCAATGCGCAGGGTAGAACTTATGCTTAAAGATCCTCACGCGGCAGTGCGAGAGGCGGCAGTGCGAGAGATCGGGCTTCGGCGCCGGTTTATGGATGCAAAAACAACAAACCCCTCTGCGGGCAGGATGCCGGGGTCCATGCGAGGGGCAGCATAGCGGTATTTGGTGATTGTTAGAGTACAACAACCCCGTTCGGGGTTGTTTTGTATTGAGGTGGGGGGGCAGGTGGAGGGACTTGACAAAAACCCTAGGGTATGCTAGGATACAGTGTTACTTGAGTATAACTGGGAGGACCCTTGTATTCAGGCCAATCAGGCATATTGGCGTAAAAACGCTAAGGACCTGTTGCCGAATATCCATTTTGGCCATTTCTTCCAAAATCCGGCTGCGACTCGTTGAAAACTACTCGACATAGCTCTGCTATGCCTGTGCATTTTCAACTTCGTCTCGCTCGTATTTTGAAAGAACTATCTCAAAAGTATATTCGGCAACAGGTCCATGAATTCTTCAAAAAATGCGATATTTCGTGTTGAAATGGACAGCTGCCAGTTGAATAGGACAGACGTGTTCAGAGATAAGATGCCTGATAGGTTTGGAAGAAAGGATTCCCAGTTTTTCATTAGAACGAATATCTCCCCAAAAGCTCGCGCCCACGACAAGCATGGGGGTTAGTTCAAGGGTAGCCCGGTCCTCGACTTGGCTTCCCCTAGTACTCACCTTCTTGGGCGCGGACTTCTGGGGAGATTTAATTTGGCGCGGGATTGTTGTTGTTTCCAATTACTCCTAACGTATTTGACGAGGGCAGCGTATCGGAAGGAGCCGGAGGTTCAGCATTTTGATCCGGAATCGGCTCTGGTATCTCGGTTAGTTTTTCTACTCCCACGAGACATACTTCCTGCCACGGTCGGTAGCGGCTGAAAAATTCTTCTGCGGCAACGCGTCCATCCGGGTAGGTTACCGTATAGGTGAATTTTGCATCGGACCCAATGTGGGCATGTTCGGTGCATTTTGTTTTTCCAACCGGAAGATCAAGGGTTTCAATAATTTTTTTCGCAGGCGGTTGTTTGAGATTGGAAATTTCAGGGGTTGAGCTTACTGCGGTGCGGCCGTCTTTGGTGCCCCATAAATCAAAAGTAAGATTAGTCCCGGAAACCTCAGTCGTGAGGAGTAGCCAATTACCCGTATCGTTTACAAATTTAAAATCCGGCGCGGGATCGTAGATAGTCGCATCCATACCCACCGGCGGTTCGTAGTAGGAAACACGGTAGGAATGGTTTCGGCGTTCGGTTACCGGCAGGCCGGCGGCGAGTACCGTGCGAAACATGGTAGTGCCGATTTGGCAAAGTCCGCCCCCGATCTCCGGTACTGTTTTTCCCTCTGCCGCTTTGATGACTAATTCCGGAAGATAGCCGTTTTCAAGAGTGAACGGGCGAAGGTGGTCAAGCACTGAGAATTCTTCTCCCGGTGCGATGAGGATTCCATGAAGCAGCGCTGCCCCGCGCTTGATATTTTTTACGCGGTTTATAGGGCTTCCTTTGAAATTCGTGGTTCCTGTGCCGACGAGTTCTTTAATGCCAAAATTTGCCGCCTCGGCAGAGGAAGTATGTGGAGGGTCAATAATTTTAGGTGTGAGGGTGGTCGGTTTTCCTTGTAGGGTGCGCGCGGCAATTTCAGCAATGTCTTCTTCGCCGGGTTTAAATCTTATTCCCGGAGTACCGATGTTGAATTTTGTCGCTTTTTTTCCGTCAGGACTTATTTCCAATACGGCACTAATAGCTGGTTGATCGATTTGCTGTGCAAGTGACAAGAGCCATGTATTAATATGGTCCTTACTCAACGACAAGACTGGTTGGCCATACTCAATCTCGGCAGTGAGCCACGATGCAAGTATTTGAGGAGTAATTTTCCAATGATTGGTACCCACGGTAAGTTCTTGGACCGGTTTGCGGAGCAATGCTTCGGCTTGGGTGGTCAAAGGTTCCAAATCTACCGCACGTAAGATTGGTGCAGTGGTTGTCATCTCGAGGGGAATAGGTGTACGCGAAAGCAAGGCCACTCTTTGGATTAGTAATTCGTGGACTTTTTCAATATTGACCGTTGTTCCGGGTGTGCCTTCCTGGATTTCAATGAGCGGTTCTTCTTTTGGAAACGATACGATGAACCGCGCGTCTTTCGGCAAATGTTGTTTGTCAGAGAAGCCGTCGTGCAGGAGCTTGGTCAGTGATCCGTTATCAACGGTGAATATCGGTGAAGTATTTACTCCCCGCACGCGTAAGTCAATACGTGAAAGGAGCTTTGTCCAAAGCGAGCCGGTAGTCCAGAGCGTGGGGGCGTTTTCTAAAGTGGTCTCGACATTAAGAGAGACAATCTCTCGGATTGGTATGGAAATTTTTTGGCCCTCTATAACAAAGTCAAGGTGTTGATCGCTGTATTCCTTGAATGCTTTATCCAAAAGCGTACGGGCGTCCGATAGTGTAGCGCCTCCTATCGGTACCTCGCCGATTCTTACTCCGGGATAAATTCTATCGCGGGCGTAGACGTTATCTACGATGATGATGATAATGATGAGTACGCTAAAAAAGAGGACGGCCAAGATCAGCCGCCGTAGAGAATATGCGCCTTTAGGATCCGGTGTGGAGGATTTCATTGAGAATTGATTTTGCAAGTTTTTCTCGATGGGCTTCTTCGGATGCATCGGCCGAGAACAATACAAAAAGCGCTGAGCCCTCGCGTGCGTTTTTAGGTAATTCTTCTTTTGAGACTACTAATTCCTGACCATCGTTAGTCTTGAGTACCGCACAGGACTCTTCAATGCGATCAATAATTGCTTTCATATTCCTACAAATTACAAATGTTGATACAAGTATACAAATTTGTATATTCGCAATTGGATTTGTAATTGGTAGGAATTTTACTCTTCTTCCACCTTCACTTTTATATCCTCTCTCTTTTTTGCCTTTGGAAGTTTGATTACCAAGAGGCCGCTTCTGAAAGTTGCTTCTGCTCTTGCGGCGCTGACCTCGGAGGGGAGAATAATGGTGCGACTGAATGCACCCCAATGACATTCTTGGGAAAGGTATCGAGCCCCTTCGTGCGTTTCAGTATCATGACGCTCGCCCCGGATAGTTAACATATCCGCGGAGAGCGAAAGTTTGAGATGTTCCGGGTTTACTCCGGCAATCGCGGTTTTTATGAAAATTGCCCCGGTAGTTTCGTAGACATCAACGGCAAGTTCTCCCTCGTCTCGGGAAAGTTGCCAAGGGAGATCATGAGCGTTTGCTTCAGGGCGGAGAAATTCGAGCTCGGACATACGCGAGGGACCAGGTGTTAGGTTTCAGGAGTTAGGTTAATGTAGTGTAACGCGAGACGGACAACTGCGCAAGAGGATTACCGTCGCGCTTGCCGCGGTGATGCCTCTTCATGTTCTGTGCGGTCGCCATTGCCAAGCTCGTGGGCAATCGCCGTGATGTATTGATCTCGTTCTGGTCTTGGTGCATCCTTGACCACCGCTCGCAGCACGGTTATCAGGGGAGTGCGCCGATCACCGCGCAAACGATTGTCGGCCTTTCTGACAAGGGCACCGAGCAATTCCCGGTCTGGTTCTCATGCGGGTTCTTGGTTGGGTGGGGTAGCAGTAGTTGACATAGCAATAAAAATCCTTTATCCTTATAATCAATCTTACATAATTATGGTCTCATCGTCTAGCCTGGTCTAGGACAGTGGCTTTTCAAGCCATTAACCCGGGTTCAAATCCCGGTGGGACCATATAGTAAAGAATAAAGAGTTTTGGTGCGGGGTTCAGCCAAAAACGGTTCTGCGCCCAAGGCGCATCCGTCTCCGGTGAAACATCCCGGTGGGGTCAATTTGTATGCGGATACTTGGGATAGAGACATCGTGCGATGAAACTGCCGCTGCCGTCGTGGAAGTAACACGGGGGCAGTTTTCGGTTTTATCAAATGTAGTTGCGTCGCAGATAAAGATTCATGCAAAGACCGGAGGGGTGGTCCCTGAAGTAGCGGCGCGAGCGCATGTGGAAAAAATTATTCCTGTTATCGAACGCGCGTTAAAAGAAGCAAAAAGTGGCGTAGCAAAATCATATGCGGCCCCGCCTCTCCCACCGACGCTGATGCCATTCGGTGTAGTGGCACCCAACACCCGGCGGGCAGGCGCACATGATTTTGCTATGGGGAATGGCGCGGGAATTGATGCCATTGCGGTAACGGCCGGGCCGGGGCTTATGACTTCGCTTCTGGTTGGCGTTGAAGTTGCGCGTACGCTTTCGGCGCTTTGGAAAAAGCCGCTTATTGCGGTGAATCATCTTGCGGGACATGTGTATGCGAATTGGTTAAATGCGAATGGTCACGAATATCGAGGCGAATGGTCACGAATTAAGTTTCCACTGCTCGCATTGATTGTGTCCGGTGGTCACACCGAGCTTGTGCTCATGAAAAAGCACATGGATTTCAAAATTATCGGATCAACGCGCGATGATGCGGCAGGCGAGGCGTTTGATAAAGTTGCAAAAATGCTTGGTCTTCCGTATCCGGGTGGACCGGCGGTATCGGCGATGGCGGAGAAATTTTTTAAAAGTCGTCATCTCGAGCGACCGGAGGGAGTCGAGAGACCTCACACGGTGCATGGTGATGAGATTTCTCCACTCGCCTCAGGGCTCGGTCGAAATGACGGGGTAGTCCAATTCCCTCGTCCTATGATTAATTCCTCTGATTTTGATTTTAGCTTTTCAGGATTAAAGACTGCCGTGTTGTATTATCTTAAAAATCTCGATGCGCAAAATCATGTGCGGCCGCATATGATTTTGTACAAGCAGAAAATGCAGGAAATCTGTTATGAATTTCAGGAAGCGGCGGTTGATGTGCTTGTTTCAAAAACCATTCGTGCCGCAAAACAGTATAAAGTGAAAACCGTGCTCCTTGGCGGCGGGGTGGCGGCCAACAAACGCCTGCGCGAACAACTCGGCACTGCGGTTAAGTCCGAACTACCTACTACGTCCTACGTACTACCTTCTCTTCAATACACAGGCGACAACGCCGCGATGATCGCCGCGGCAGGATACTTCATGGCCCGGAAAAAACAATTTACTTTTTGGCATAAACTCGAGGTTGATCCAAATTGGGAACTTGGACAAAAATTCAACCCGCTCCCGCGCTAGGGAATTTATTTTTGCTATTTTATTTTGGCTATAGATCTGAAGGACATGCACTTGCTATGTGTTGTGCGGTGTGGTAGAACCCTAGATAGGAGGGCTGCATTTGCAACCCTTTGTAGTTTTACCTTCGTTCGATAGTCGAGGAGGGCCTTCATGTCTTCTGACGTGACGATTCCGGTCGTTGACCTCACTCGTTACTTGGAATCCGGTGAACGCACCGGCCTCGCACGCGAAGATTGCGAAGCCGTTGCACGTGCACTCGAACAGTTCGGGGTTGTGGTCGTGCGAGACTCGCGTGTCCCGACCGATCTGAGTGCGGAGTTTCTCCGGCTCACGGAAAGGTACTTCGGTCAGCCGGATACGGCCAAGCGTCTTGACGAGCGCGCGGATCTCGGACACCAGACCGGATGGACGCCGCCGTACACCGAACTCCCGCGCGATCACATGACGTTCATCGATGCGGGGAGATTGTCCGTCGCGGGCGAGGAGAACTTGCCCCGCACCTTTCACGAATGGCGTGTCAACGGACGGCGGATGCGGAAAGATCCCAAGGAGCGCTTCTTCGCTCCGTTCGGTCCGCGGCCGACGACGACCAAGTACCCGAGCCTCAACGCTCCGCCGGTTGTCCCCGGAGCGTTCCCGGAGTGGACGCAGATCACGGGGCGATGGAGCGAGTTCATGCTCGGGACCATTATGACGACCCTTGAGCTGGCTGCGATCGGTTTCGGCATGGAGGCGGATGCCTTCACGCAGCTCATGCGGTACGCGCCGCACCTGCTCGCGCCTACCGGAAGCGATCTCAAGTTGCATGGTCTGGGCACGGTGCTCGCAGGGTTTCACAACGACCTGAATTTGCTCACCGGTCACGGGCGTTCGAATTATCCCGGACTCTTCGCGTGGACGCGTGACTGGCAACGGTTTTCGGTGCGCGTGCCGCAAGGATGCTTTCTCATGCAGGCCGGCATGCAACTCGAGCGGCTCACAGGCGGTCGGGTGTTGCCGGGATTCCACGAGGTCGTGGTCACGGACGATTCGTCCGCGCAGGCCCAAGCGGCGCTTGCGGAAGGAAGAAGCCCGTGGCGTGTCACCTCAACGCTCTTCGCACATGCGGGTTCCGAGGCGATCCTCGAGCCGATCGGTCCGTTCCGTACGGACGAAGCCCTGCTCCAGTATCCGCCGATCGAGGCGGGTCAGCAGGTTGCCGACGAGATCAGGTTGCTGTGTCTCGACACGACGCAGCAGGGGTAGGTCGCCAAGAGCAAGGCGACCCCTTCGCACGCAGTTGTCCTTTTCTTCTTCGTGCCGCGAAGCGCACGGCAGAACCTCGACACCCAATTGAGGAATGGGTGTTTTTTCTTACCCACACCCTGTGGAAAGAGGGGGTATGGCACGGACTTGACAGATTTACGGGGCTGTGGCATACTGTCGTGTACATGATGACAGGGTACCGGAGGGCTGAATTTTAAGCATAAATATGCAAAAAGTTCTGAAATTAATCTTTCCCAGCGGGTAGCCGTCTTTTTCGGTGTAGTTTACGGGTCCCGCGAGCGCGGGATTTATTTTTTTCCGAAGATGAGGTGGTAATGCCATCTGACCTGCGGATGAAATGGAGTTCGTTGACAATTGAATCAGAACAAACAATAAGAGTAATCGCATCTATAAACCCGCCAACATTTTTGCTCATACAAAAACGTAGGCGGACAAAACGAGTACAAAAAGAGAATTCGAAACTGAATATGTGCTTCAGTGTTTAAGAGCATATGGTGGATGCCTTGGCAGAGAGAGGCTATGAAGGACGTAGCAGCCTGCGATAAGCCACGGGGAGCTGGCAAGCAAGCTTTGATCCGTGGATGTCCGAATGGGGTAACCCCATGCAGGGATAACTTGCATGACTCTGCATCGCAAGATGTGGAGAGCAAACCCGGTGAAGTGAAACATCTCAGTAACCGGAGGAACATAAAGAACACACGCCATTGATTTTCATTCACGAAACTTTGTTCCGTGAATGGATAATCCGTGGTTCGATTCCCTAAGTAGCGGCGAGCGAACGGGGAAGAGCCTAGAGCTCTTATTTTAAAGCGCGGAGGCGGGTATGGTATCGAAAGGTATTGTGTCACGTACTGTGTGGAAGACTCAAGGGTTAAAAAAATAAGGGCAGTTGCAAGTCAGTCATGTTCGCAACCTTGAACGCGGGGTAGGGTGCAGCAATGGTAGCTTTCCTAGTAGAATGGTCTGGAATGACCAACCAAAGAGGGTGAAAGTCCCGTACGCGAAAGGAGTTATCGCCTTACTATGACTAAACTTAAGTACCACGGGACTCGTGAAATTCCGTGCGAATCCGCCACGACTATGTGGTAAGGCTAAATACTACTCTCTGACCGATAGTGAACAAGTACCGTGAGGGAAAGGTTAAAAGCAGGCCGGTAAGGCCGTTGAAATAGAACCTGAAACCATATGTTTACAAGGAGTTGAAGTCCGCAAGGACGACAGCGTTCCTATTGAAGAATGAGCCAACGAGTTTGTTCCGCGTTGCCCAGTCTAAGTCCTACGGGACGGAGGCGCAGGGAAACCAAGTCTGAAAGGGCGACCTCTATTAATTATTGTTCACTCATATATTATTATGTAATGCATGGGTGTTCAATAAATTGATAGAATAGCAGCGTGGACAAAACCCGAAACCCGGTGAGCTAACCATGGACAGGGTGAAGTTTGTCGAAAGACAGATGGAGGCCCGAACCCGTAAGCTGTGCAACACTTTGGGATGATCTGTGGTTAGAGGTGAAATGCCAATCGAACCGGGTAATAGCTGGTTCTCCCCGAAATATACTCTGGTATAGCCTCGGCGATTGCGTACGGAGGTAGAGCACTGAATCGATAGTGGCGGAGCAATCTGTCGCATCGAATCAAACTCCGAATGCCGTACGTGTACGCCGGGAGTCAGCAGGTGGGGGCTAAGCTCCATCGAGCGTGAGGGAAACAGCCCAGACCTTCGTCTAAGGTCCCTAAATCGTCACTCAGTGTGAAAGGAAGTGTAAAGGCTCCAACAACCAGGAGGTTGGCTTAGAAGCAGCCATCCTTTAAAGATAGCGTAACAGCTCACTGGTCAAGCCTTTGCGCGCCAAAAATGTATCGGGGCTTAAGTGACGTACCGAAGACAAGGATTTACGCCGCAAGGCGTAAGTGGTAGGGGAGCATTCCTGTCTGCGTTGAAGTGGTAGGCGCGAGCCGCCATGGAGTGACAGGAAGAGAGAATGTTGGCATAAGTAGCACAAATGGGGGTGAGAACCCCCCACGCCGTAAGGGGAAGGTTTCCTGGGCAACGCAAATCGTCCCAGGGTTAGCCGGGCCTAAGCCGAGGGCGAAAGCCGTAGGTGATGGACAGCAGGTTAATATTCCTGCGCCCCGTCTATAGCTGTGTTCTGTTGCGTTTTTTCGTACTTCGAGTGTGCTCTTGGTTACGCACATGGATTCTCGTGCAAACGAGAGGCCGCAGACTGAGTCGCAAGACAAAGTCAATTCAAGGGAAAGAAAAATCTAGAAAAGGCAGAACGCGTTACATATAGGCGGGTCCGTACCGGAAACCGACACAGGTCCCCGGGCACAATTGTGCCAAGGCGAACGAGAGAACCCTCGTCAGGGAACTCGGCAAAAAAGTGGCCGTAACTTCGGGATAAGGCCTCCCCGCAGCAATGCGGGGTGAAACAAGCGTCTCTCGGGTGACTGTTTACCAAAAACACAGGTCTCTGCGAAGCCGTAAGGCAATGTATAGGGGCTGATGCCTGGCCAGTGTCAGAACGTTAAGGGGAGGGGTTAACCTTGCCGCAAGGCAGGGAAGGCTCTGAACCGAAGCGCTGATGAACGCCGGCGATAACTATAATCGTCCTAAGGTTTTCCAGATCATGTAACGATGGTCTGGAAAAAGACTGGGACGGTTATGGATGTGTACAATGTAAATAGCGCTAAAATACCATTCATGTAAACGCTGCTGTCTCATTAAGGAATTTTTGAGACCAGTCTATTCAGCGATATGCAAGGAAATCCTTGGTACATTAATTATCAAGGAAAACTTGCAGGAAACCAAAGCTCGATCTTGTATCGAGTGAGTAGGATCCTCAGGCACTCTCGCGCTGACATCGAGAACCGATGAAAACAGAGTCCAGGTCTTCAACGTAAGTTGAAGGGGAACCTCAGCGTAATCCCTTGTCGGGTGAGTTCCGACCCGCACGAATGGCATAACAACCTGAGAACTGTCCCAACGAGGGACTCGGCGAAATTGCAAGACTCGTGAAGATGCGAGTTACCCGCGGCTAGACGAAAAGACCCCGTGAAGCTTTACTGCAGCTTGGTCTTGGCGTAGGTTATGGAATGTTTAGCGTAGGTGGGAGCCGCAAGGCGCCAATGAAACACCACTCTTTCTATAGTTTACTCCTCACCTTTCCGCCTGAATCGACGGAAGGGAACAGGGCCTGGTAGGCAGTTTATCTGGGGCGGATGCCTCCTAAAAGGTAACGGAGGCGTTTACAAAGGTAGGCTTAGCTCCGATGGAAACGGAGCTGGACGTGCAAACGCAAAAGCCTGCTTGACTGCGAGTCATACAAGACGAGCAGAGACGAAAGTCGAAGTTAGTGATCCGACATTAGGTCATAGGACCAATGAAGCTCATCGGATAAAAGCTACTCCGGGGATAACAGGCTGATCGCTTCCAAGCGCCCACAGCGACGAAGCGGTTTGGCACCTTAACATATCGGGGTGCAAGCAAAGTGATTTGTTTCCAGTCTTTTCGTTCAAACTAGCAAGTTAGATAGGGAGAAATATAAAATCGGCTTATAACGGTGAACCCCGAACGGTTTCGCGCGGAGTTTAAATATTTAAACATTTAAATTTTGACGCGGAGCGCGAGGGCAATACCGTGGGAAGTTCTCCGAGTGATCGGAGTAACCCCGTAACGACTGACCCGAAAGGGGAGATAGAAGATAGGCTAAAGATTAAAGTTGAAAGATTAAAGTAGTTGCAATTGCAATTTCTTAAATCTTCAATCTTAAATCGGAAATCTTACTTTTATAATACGCCGACTCTTGCAACCATCAAACTGAGATTATGTTTTGCTCAACGAGATTTAAATATTTCAATATTTAAATGTTCGTTCGGTCGGACTACGATCCAGAGCAAGAAGAAGATATAGTCTGCGCCATAAGTAATTATGGAAGAAAGTACGATGTCGGCTCATCACATCCTGGGGGTGGAGAAGCTCCCAATGGTTTGGCTGTTCGCCAATTAAAGTGGTACGCGAGCTGGGTTCAGAACGTCGTGAGACAGTTCGGTCTCCTATCTGTCGCGGGCGTAAAGACTTGAGGGGGCTCTTTCCTAGTACGAGAGGACCGGAAAGAACGAACCTCCCGTGTACGGGTTGTTCCACCAGGAGCATTGCCCGGTAGCGGCGTTCGGCACGGATAAGCACTGAAAGCATCTAAGTGCGAAGCCGTCCCCAAGATTAGGTCTTATGGACTCCATGGAGATGACATGGTTGATAGGACGCAGGTGTAAGATCCGCAAGGATTTCAGCCGAGCGTTACTAATAAGTCCACAGCACTGAAGCACTTATTTGGATTTCGAATGTCTGAATGTGCTCGAAATAGAAATGTGGTTACTCTTATAAAAAACAACACCGTTTGAAATTTTCAATTCATAATTTACAATTTTCAATAAATGTTCAATGATACATTGGCGCATTGATTGGAAATTGCAAAATTGAAAATTGGAAATTCTAACAAACAGGTGTACTGTCTTGGTACTTTAAGCGGCATGGCCCCACCTCTTCCCATCCCGAACAGAGAAGTGAAACGTGCCAGCACCGATGATACTTGGACCCAATCCGGTCCTGGGAAAGTAGGCCGGTGCCAAGACAGTACACCTGTTTTTGTATTTCTAAAATGCTAATGAGAGTGTGTAGGGAAAGCGGAGTTCGTGAAGCGAACGTAGTCCCGCACCGAGCTTGCTCTGGTGCGGGATAGGCCGGTGCCAAGACAGTACACCTGTTTATTGATTGTGTGTTATCGTGAAAATGTTGAGGTGACGATTGCCCGCAACGCGTGTTCTTGCTTGGCTATGTTTTTGTAAAAGGCAATTTGGGCGTTCACGCGAGCAAGGTTGTGAGCGCGCCGCGTTGGATAGCGGGTTCCGTCCCAGCCAAAGTACGAGTCGTTGAAGTAGTCAATGAGAAAGCGTGCGGCAAGTTCCATGACCAAGAGTTTTGTTGCCTGTACAATATATCCCTGTTCTTCCGTTGAGAGGAATTTTTTTGTCGCGTTACGATAGCCGATAAGACCCGCTTTAAAGATCGCGGCATTGAATTGTGGGGTCGATGTGTGCGTGCGACACCACGATCCCGCAAGGGCATCTCCGCCGAATATTTCTCCAAGATCAAGAAGAGGACTTGCGTGGGTGCAGGTATCCAGATCAATCATGGTGGCTTCTCCCCCCTTGAGTAGTACAAAATTGTTGATCTTGGTGTCCCCGTGTATGGTATGCTGCGGGATGTGTTTTGGAAACAAAAGAGACGGAAGGGCGTTGGTAATGATGCGCGCCTGCATACGCACCGGTCTCATAAGAGACGATGTGTGGTAGTGGGTAAGTGTCTGTTTGAGTTCAGAAAAAATGCGCTTGGTTTGTCGCATTTTCATCGGTGAGCAGTTGCGCGCGGGAAACGTCTTGAGTGCAAGATGAGTCTTGCCAAGAGTAAATGCCAATTTTTTTGCCTGTGAGGGAGTTGGCACCCCCGTAATCACATGGCCGGGAACAAAGGTTACAAGACGCCAACCAGTGTTTCCATCAGGAATATGTACGCGTCCCTTAGTATCTTTGAGCACTTGTTGAGATGCCATACCTGCGCGGCGCATTGCAGTTGATACGGCATGGTATGATCGAGTAAATGCAGGAGTACCGAGCTTAGGATGCAATTTTTGCAAAAGGAATGTACCCTTTGCGGTCTGGACTTTATAGGATGTATGTACGAATCCGTTTGAGATTTTTTTGATTCTCAAAGGTGCACCTGTTGAGTAGTGGGAGAGTACTTCGATGGGGAGCATAATATGGCATTAGGATACTGTATGTAATCTATACTGTCAAGCTTTATGTTGACAGATAATATCTCATATTTTGGCTTAATTAAGGGTAAGTATTAAGTTATCCACAAATAGTGCAGGAAAAAAGTTGACAGAGAGCAGCTACTGCATTATGATGATGCCAATACGCGAATGTAATGCCAATCAACGAATTGCGAATTTGTTATTTGTACATTGGCATGAGATTTGTAGATTGGCATCATAATAGTATGGATGTAGTTCAAATTCTCAAAAAGTTGGGCTTTGACGAGAAAGATATCCGCCTTTATCTTATTTTGTTATCCCTTGGCCCTTCTCCGGTTCGGAAAGTTGCCCAAGCGACCGGTATTAACCGTGGTACGGCTTATGATATCCTAAAACAACTCGTGAAGCAAGGTCTTGTAGTATATTACCACAAAGAGAAAAAACAATGTTTTGTGGCTGAGGATCCTGCAAAACTTGAGCAACACCTTGAAGGGAGGATGGAAGAATTGCGCGGGCTTAAAACAAAGATTCAGGGCATGATTCCCGAGTTGCAATCTATGTATAATCGCGGTGGCGGGGGAAAACCGGTTGCTCGATATTACGAAGGATTTCATGGAGTGAAAAGTATATTGCAAGATGTGCTTGGTACCATGAGTAAGGAAGCGCAAAAAGAATACTATGTGTATTCTTCGGCCAACTTGCGTGATTTTCTTTACAAAAGTTTTCCTCAATTCACTAAAGAGCGGATCAAAAAAAAGATTGGCGTCAAAGTGATTGCGATGGGTGAGGGCGGCAACGAGCATCCGTTGTCGCAACGCAAGTGGCTTAGTCGCGAAGGCGACTGCCCGGCCTATACCTTAATCTATGGATCAAAGACGGCGCATATTGGATTGGATCATGCGTCAACACCGCTGGGAGTAGTTGTTGAAGATCAAAATATCGCAAAGACGCAACAAATGATTTTTGAACGCCTATGGTCGACCCTTTGAAAAATATCGGTATCGTAATCCTTGCCGCAGGAAAAGGCAAGCGGATGAATGCAAGTGTGGACCTTCCTAAAGTGTTGGTGCCTCTTTTGGGGAAACCGCTGCTTTCGCATTTACTTGAAAATGTGAAACGGTCGGTAGTGCACACCAGCCCTGTGGTGGTGATCGCCCCTGATCTTTATGTGATACGGGAAAAGATCGGTCCGGTCTGCGAGTATGCAATTCAAGAATCACAGCTTGGAACCGGCCATGCAGTCGTATCTGCAAAACCAAAATTGCTCAAGTACGATCACGTGCTGGTACTCTATGGTGATCATCCGCTGGTAAGCGCACGAACGATTGACGCACTGGTAGTCAATCACTTGGAGAGTGGTGCGGATATTACTCTTTCAACGCTTCATTTGCCTCATTTCAACGACTGGTATTCTTTTTTTGAATCCTATGGACGTGTTATGCGTGATGCGCGTAACTACATTGTTGGAATCACCGAGAACAAAGAGGCAACCGAATCTGAACAAGCTATTACCGAGGTGAATCCCGGGTATTATATTTTTAAAGCATCATGGCTTTGGAATGCGCTTCCAAAACTCAAGCGGGAAAACTCTCAAGGAGAATATTATCTTACCGATCTTTTAGAGCTTGCGCTTAAAGAAGGAAGAGTGGTCCGCGAGGTACCGCTTGAAGATCCGCAAGAAGGGATTGGTATCAATACGCAAGAACAGCTTGCGCTCGTAGAACGTATTTTGACCGAACGCAATGACGAACGCGCGCGTCAACATACCGGTCAGCTTCGTATCTAGTTTAGATTTCTCTTTTGGCGGGCGTTATAGTTGGAGAATAACGCCCGCGAGGAGAGAAGTTTTGCTCCTCACAACACGTTTCCATCCTTAGAAGAGGGGGTTCGTTGAAAATGCGATCTGCGTTTGAATTGCTGCCGACACTGGGCACTGATCCGGTGTTCGTGGCGGCTGATTATGATTTCACGCTCGTGGAAGAAGCTCCTACTCCGGCGGAAGCGATGCTCTCGGCTGAGCGCCGGGCGGTTTTCGTGAATCTTGGTGTTCGTGACCGATTTGCGATCGTTACTGGCCGGTCAGAGGAGAGCGCTCAGGCGGCTACGGGTTTGACAGCTGGTCTGTGGGTGTTTGGCGGGGGCCTCATGGTTGTTGCGCCCGGCACCAGGTGGGTGCACCCGGAGCATGATCCTACCGCGCTTGCCGCGGTTAGGGTCGGGCTGTGCGTCGCGCTTCAATCCTGCCCGAACGCATGGGTGGAAGAAGTCGGCGGTATGAGCATCACGGTTCACTGGCGACAGACTCCTGCTGCGCTCCATAGCGCCGTTGAAGAAGTCGTCCGGCGAGTGGTAGGCGCCACCAAGCTGCGACTCATCATGGACGCGGAACGCTTCGGCGCCATGGTGGAGCAGCCGATTGACTGGACCAAGGGAGATGGCCTGCAGATGTTGCTCGGTCTGGTCGGCTGGAGCGGGAAGGTCGTGGCGTTGGGAGACACCCTTGCTGACGATCCGATGTTCCTGGTTGCGCAGCAGAGTGGGGGGTTTGGTGTTCGGGTAGGCGAGCGAGAGTCAACGGTCGCACACGCACGGCTTTCAGGGCCGAGCGAGGTGTATACCTTTCTCAAGGCGTTGTCTGGACGTGGAGAATGATCATGCCGCACCGGAAAGTAATCGCAGTTGCAAGCAGGGGTCCCAACGGCGGCGTATCTGTCTCCGGACTCCTTCGTCAAGCTCTGCTCAATCATGGTCGTGGGGAGCACATCTACATCGCCACCTACGAGGCACAGGAAGAGGTGGAGGAGACCCTCGGTGGATCTGAGGGTCCCATGGACGTGCGACTTGTTTCGATCGCAAGCTCCCGCTGGAGGGGGTACAATCCGGGATGGTCAAACACGGTCCTGTGGGGCCATGTACTTGCCCCGCACATGCCCTTTGAACTGCCGGATGCCGCCACGATCTTTGAGTGGTGGGCCGCGTACAAGAGCGTCAATCGACGGCTCGCCGAGTACGTCGTGGCCGCCCTGCGTGAACCCGGAAACGGAGATGCTGTGGTCGTTGCCCACGACTACCACATGCTCCGACTCGCACGATACGTGCGGGACATCTTGGAGGAAAGCGGCACATCGAAAGTGCCTCCGCTGGGCCTGTTCATGCATGTGCCGTGGCCGCGCGCCGAGTACTTCACCGGATGCCCCAACGGCAAGGACGTGGTCGAAGGGATGCTGTGCTTCGACATGATCGGATTCCACACCCAGGGGTTTGCGGACAACTTCCTGGCGACGGTCGTTGCGTACGGACTGAGCCCGAAGCCGGGACAGATCAGGGCGATTCCGATTTCGCTCGACACTGCCTACTTCAAACAGATACAGCCCCAGAAGCCGTTTCCGGTCCCGCAGAAAGCGCCCGGCTGCGCGGTGATCCTTGCGGTTGAACGGGTTGAACCGGTCAAAGGGGCTCTTGAGCGTCTCAGGGCCTTCAGAATGCTCCTTAAGAAGCATCGGCGCTTCCGTGGAAAGGTTCAGCTCTTCCAGGCAGGCGTGAACGCCGCAGACGCGCGACTCGGCATCAGGGCCTACCAGCAGTTCCTGGCCGAGGTCAATGACCTGGGCGAAAGAATCAACCAGAGATTCGGCAAGCCCGGATATACGCCGGTGTGCACGCTTCCGTGGTTGTCACATGCGGAGTTGAGCTGGGTCTACCGGGAGCTGGCCGATGTACTCGTGGTTTCCTCTCGCACTGACGGGATGAACCTCGTACTTCAGGAAGCGGTCGCTATGGGTCCGAAACCTCCGATCTTCGCTCCGCTTCTGTCTAAGCGGACCGGAGCCGCTACAATGATCGATGGAGACGACGGTGCCTTGCTCTTCGATCCACTCGACAGGGTTGCCCACAAAAGGGCCCTGTGCGCAGGGCTCGAGATGTCTCCTGTGGAGCGTCGCCGGCGGGTCATGGGCATCAGAGCCACGGTGGAGGCCTATACGGTCCACGATTGGCACCGCCTGCTCATCGAGGCCACGACACAGCAGGTCGCAAGCGGCGGCTAGTTCTTCCGGAATGTCAGGCGGGGTTTGCGCACTTCATCTCTCGACAGAGAAGCGCACGCCCCCCTTTTTTTTAAATTGAGTTTGTGATATCATTTTCCTACATATTAATAAGATAAACGTACGCGTATATGGAACAAGTTACCATTGGCATGATTGGGGCAGGGTTTATTGGAAAAGAACATGCGCGTTCGGTGCGCCTCATGAAGCCGTTTTTCGGTCAGAAGGTAAAACTGGTTGGGGTTGCGGACAAAGATGAAAAGGAGGCGGCACGCTTGGCGCAAGAATTTGAATTTGAGTATCACACGACTGATGTCGCACGCGTGCTTAACGATGACAAAATTAACACCATTTTTATCTGCGTGCCTACCGTGGCTCACATAGATATTCTTGAAGCTGCGGCAAAACAAGGGAAAGCAGTATTTTGTGAAAAGCCATTAGCCGTTGATTATGCAACCGCAAAAAAGATGGGCGAGATTGTTGCGAAATACAATATCCCGTGCCAAGTCGGTTTTGTGCTTCGTTTTACCCCGGTCTATCATGTACTACGAAATATTCTCCAAGAACGAGCTCGGGAAAGTAAGCTCATGACCGTGCTGCTCCGAGACGACCAGCTGATTCCCGTGAAAGGGAATGTTCATTTTACGCCATGGAGATCAGACGTTACGCAAGCAGGCGCGGGGGTTCTTCTTGAGCACGGGATTCACGATGTTGATATTTTTGAGTGGTTTTTTGGTCCTATTAAAAACGTTCGCGCCGAGAGGAGAAATTTTGCCGGATTTAAAGGGATTGAGGATTATATTCAATGTGATCTCACGTTTGAATCCGGTATGAAAGGGACCATGATCCATATCTGGCACGACATTGAGGCGCGGCATACTATTCGGCATTTTGAAATTTTCTTCCAACAAGCGTTTATTCAACTTGAAGGATACGGCACAGAGGGAATTACAATACGAGATAGTCGTGCGTCGCACTACCTGAGCCATGAGGATATCTATAGCATGTGCAAGGAGATAAAATTTTATCCCGAGCTTTCTCATCGAATTGATGTTGTCCCGCTTGGAGATTATTATGCGATTCAGGCCTACGCGTTTCTAAAAGCTCTTCTTGAGGGTATGCCTCCTTCGCCGTCAATCGAGGACGGAATTCGCGCGCACAAAGTTGTTGCTGCGTCATATTACTCTGCAGATCACGATGGCGCGCTTGTAGATATCTCGTCGTTTGTATGAGTCGTTTTATTTCAGATCTTCATACCCACTCAAAATACGCGCGGGCTTGTTCGCCCGCGTTAACTTTGGAAAATATAGATGCCTGGTGTCGGGTGAAGGGAGTTGACGTTGTATCCACCGGAGATTTTACGCATACAAAATGGTTTGAAGAATTGAAAACAAAACTTATACCAAGCGGGCATGAGGGATTGTATGTGCTTCGCGACGGGCTTGTGCCGACCGCGCCCCCGCCGATTCCGGTTCCAAAAAAGCCCACGCTTTTTATGGTCGGTACTGAGCTTGCGTGTATTTATTCCCAAGGGGCAAGGAAAGTGCGCCGCGTGCATCTTTGCGTATACGCTCCTTCGCTTGAAGTAGCGGCCAAAATAAATGCGGCGCTTACGGCACGCGGGTGCAAACTCGGTTCTGACGGCCGCGCAATTATTGGCATGAGCTCAAAAGAGCTTTTGCGCACCATTCTTGAAATAGATCCGCGGTGTGTGATGATTCCTGCTCATGCATGGACTCCGTGGTTTGCGGTGTTTGGTTCAAATTCCGGATTTGATTCGCTTGAAGAATGTTTTGAGGAATTAACCCCGCATATTTTTGCTATCGAGACCGGACTATCAAGCGACCCGCCCATGAATTGGCGCGTGCGCGAACTCGACAATATTGCGCTCGTATCATTTGCCGACGCGCACTCGCTGCCGAATTTAGGGAGAGAGGCAACGGTGTTTGAGGGGGGTGAAAAGGATTTGAGTTACGATGCGATAATGGGGGCGATTAAAAACGCTTCGCCGGCGAAGTTAGGTGTTAGGGATCAGGTGTCAGGTGTCAGTAACCTAAAACCTAAAACCTGTAACCTCAATATGTCCGGCACGATCGAATTTATTCCCGACGAAGGAAAGTATCATTACGATGGTCATCGTTCATGCAAAGTATGTTTGCATCCCAGTAAGACAAAAAAACTAGGCGGCATTTGCCCGAAGTGCAAAAAGCCGGTAACGGTTGGCGTATTGTCCCGCGTGGAAATACTTGCCAATGAGCCAGTAGGCCGCACCCCGAAACATCGTCCGCAATTTTGGTCACTTGTTGAGCTTGATAAAATTATTGCCGAGGCAGAAGGAGTAAAAGGGAGAGCGGCGAAGAAAGTAGAGAAGATTTATTGGGAGCTTGTGGCTAAAGCGGGGACAGAGCTGAATCTACTCTTGAATATGTCGCCCAAAGAAATCGCGGATATTGCCTCACCGCGTATGGCCGAGGCAATAAAACGAGTCCGCGAGGGGAAAGTAAAAATCGATCCGCCGGGCTACGATGGCGAATATGGGGTGGTGCAGATTTTCAGTGAAAAAGAAAAAGCCGCGCAGAAGGCGTTGTTTTAGAATTTGACATTTTTTGTCAGTAGTGATACTATATAGAACTATGGAATTAGGAAATTTTCTCACCTATACTGCGATTTTTCAAAAAGCGCCTGAAGGCGGCTATGTTGCGTCAGTGCCTGCGCTTCCGGGATGCATGACGCAAGGGGAAACATTTGAGGAAACAAGAGCAAATATACAAGATGCCATTGCCGGATATATTGAAGTGCTTAAAGAGGACGGCGATGATGTTCCGATAGAAAGCGCGGAACATATTGCCGCGACCGTGCAAGTTCCGGTAGCAGCATAATCTTATTTGTGTCTGATCGTTTGCCGCAACTCAAACCGCAAGAATTAATCCGAGCGCTTGAAAAGCTCGGATTAATTGTGCGACGACAAACAGGGAGCCATGTTATCCTTCGACATCCTGTGACCAAGCGCATTGCTTCAATCCCGTTTCACGCGCGCGATATTAAGCGCGGGTTGCTGTTCGGTATCTTGAAACAAGCAGGAATTTCACAAGAAGAATTACTCGAAGTTTTGTAAAAAAGAAGCCGGTTTTATACTTATCCGGTGCACGGTTGATGTTGAAGGAACATATGAATGGGGGTTTGGTGCTCGTATATTTTACCGCCATTCTCCAGTAGGGAGACCAGTGGCACCATCGTAGACCGGGTGCTCGGTAAAAGGAGGGTCCTCGCGGGGCAGAGAGTGACTCCGATATGACGGAGCGGAGCTGTATTGGTTTGGTGCGATGGGCCTGTTTCTAGGGAGATGTCTGATGGCGCGCTTGACTACGCTCCGAAGCAAGCGAAGTCGTCGTACGATGGATCGTATTTCGTTTTTCACCCCAGCTTCTTCTCGTTCAAGATCTGCCAACTTTAATCTTTCGCTTTCCAGGATTTCGGCCAGGGCTCGCTTTTCTGCCGACAACTTTGCAGGCAGGCTTTCCCAAATTTCAACCAAGGACCTTTGGTCAAGGATTCTGTTTTCGAGTCCCTTGTCACGGAACCGCGTGCCTCCCGTGAGGCGATAGACCAGATTTCCGAGACGAAGCAGTTCACTGGAAAAAATGTCATGCCAGTTGGTCCTACCCTTGTAGTAGGCTACTCCGATTTTAGGGTTGTCGTCATCAAATCCCCAAACCGCTCTGCACTCGGAAGCGGAACCGCAGAGGCCGCATCCGCCTTTCTTTCGGCAGTGAGTTTGTTGCAGGAATTCACTCGCGCCTTCGTAGTCATTCTCCCCAGAAAAATGACACTTATCGCAACCATCGCAGTGCCAGGTATTATTTTGTCCCATGGAGCTCCCTACTTTTTCAACGAACGCCTTCGAAGTATAATGGTACTTTACAAGAATAGGTATATATGGTAAACTATTTTTGAGGAATTAGATGGAGAGAGCATTTTTTGGCTTAAATAAGCCAATTATTTGGCTAAAATCTGTCAAAAATAATTGAAATAAATACAGGAATATGCCCAGTAGTGAAACTTCGACAATTCAATAACCCGTCATTCCGAGCGGAGCGTAGCGAAGTCGAGGAATCTCATACCCATGCAAAGGTGTGGGATCTCTCCACTCGGCTACGCCTCGGTCGAGATGACAAAAGTGTTTATAAGTCGAAGTTCTACTACTGGGTATGAAGAACAATTTAATTTCATGGCTGCTTTCAACCGGCCTTGATGAGCAACGGGCAGAGCTATATTTGGCGGCGCTGGGCCGCGGAGAGGCGACCGCGAAGGAGTTGGCAGACGATCTTAAGCTTGGGCGCACGGCAGTGTACGACAATTTGCGCGCGCTGGAGGAGCGCGGGTATGTGAAAACTATTTTGCATGGCAAGCGCAAAGTATTTGTGCCGCTTCATCCCAAGGAGCTGTATAAAAAGTTTGACAATCAAAAACAACAGCTTAAAGATTTGTTGCCGGATTTTTTGTCGCTCTATAGCGAAGAGGGCAAACAACCGTTTGTGCAACTTTTTCAGGGGCCGTTTGCCGCACGCGAGGTGTACGAGGATATTTTAGCAGTGGCAAAAAAAGAGTACCTATACTTTTCTCCTCCGGAACTTACACTTCAAACCGTGGACAAAGCGTATATTGCAAAATGGATTGAACGGCGAGTTGCAAAAGGATTACACAGCCGATCGCTGCGGGTAAAATCAAAAGTGGTCGTGAATGAGGCATTATTTAATGACGAAGCACAGTATTTGCGCCAGATTCGTTATTTGCCGGAATATGTTGAATTGAAAGCCAGTATTTATCTCTATGGGGAAAACATCGGCGTGATTTCCACGCACAAAGAAGGAACCGCATTTGTGATACATTCGCCCGACCTGTCTTTTAGTTTTAAGCAGATATTTGAGTTCTTGTGGGGCATGAGCTTGCGCTCATAATTTCCCTAACTTCTCGTTAAAAAATCGGTGATGGTGAGCGCAGTCGATTTTACGCTTTCGTTGTCGGTTTGGGGCGGGCCTTCATGGGCGCCGAGCTTTCGAAAATTATGTGCAACACCAGGTATTGTCATAAGTTGTACATTGCCGCCCTCTCTTAATAGTTTCTGCGCAAATGATCTGTAGTATTGTTCTATATGCGGAGGAATAGTAAGTGCATCTGCCTCAAAAAAAGCAAGTTGAAGCGAGCCGCCTTCGTGTACGTATCTTTCAAGTTGTGGAAAAACCGGTGATTCCGCAACATTCCAGGGCTTACGGATAAGCTCTGTGAATTGCGCTCCATAAGGTACGTTTTCTATACCTTCAGGGTATGCTCCGGGCGATAATAACACGAGTTTTGGTATCTTAATTCCGCGAGCTTGTAGTTGTTCTAAGGCGCGGACCGCCATATAGCCACCCGCACTTGTTCCCACCAAAGCGACATCAGAAGCGTCTACGGCTGAAGAAAAGTGTTGTGTTACATCCGCAAGCGCGGCAGTTCGAGAGCGAAATGTTTCCGTTTCCCACTGTCCGCCTGACCCCCCGGTAGAGGGTTGATTATATAAAAGCCCAGACTGATCTCGCTCCAATAATTTAAGCGCAAGAAGCCCGTATAATTTATTGATCAGCGGCAAATTTTTTCGTCGTTCCGGATCTCTTGGTATGCCGCCTGCCATAGTGACTAATGATCTTTTTTTCGAGGCGCGCGTAAGCGCACAGCGTATCGGTCGGCCATCAATGTCAACTGTTTCTACGTGAAATTTACCGGTTTGTAACCACTCTGCTTCTGATTCAGGAAGGCGGTCTTGGTGGGTTATTTCAACTCGACTTCTTCGTTCCATAGAGTAGTCTAAGTATTTATTATATGCGGGCTTTCATCAAAGGTATCATTATCATCGGCTTGCGTCCAATTTTTAAATAACGCACCCTATAAAGGCGCGTTATTAGGAGTTAGTGACCTTGCCGGGTCTTTACTTCGTGTCCCCGGAGGGGCAGCATGCCCGAACGGGTTACTGTACAGCTTAACTGCTCGCGAAACTCAATACCACAGTCGAACGGCCCCTATTCATCCACAGGTCCTCCGACCGACAACTCCTTGTTGAAGCGCAAAGGCCGTCCGCCCTGGTGGGCGGACGGCGTGGGAGTTCCAGTTGGTGGACCTATCGGGAATCGAACCCGAATCTCCGCATTGCAAATGCGGTGTTCTACCATTTAACTACAGGCCCAAGTGAGGCATAAAGTAGACCCCGCACCGCGGGGGATATTTTTACCGAATGCCGGGTCCTGCAAGGTTTCCTTACAGGCCCAAGTGAAATTCTTCGACTACGCTCAGGATAATGCTCCGCATTACTTTACCAGATTGGGCGGGGTTTGTCCAGAGAGTGCTGCGATAATGTTTGCGGCTGCGGTCCGGCCCATGGCCTGACGGGTTTCAACCGTGGCTGAGGCGATATGGGGAGTAAGTATGACATTGTCGAATTTTTTAAGTTCCAGATGGTCGCTCAAATCACAGTCAATTGAGGGTTCGCATTCAAATACATCAATACCCGCCCCGGCGATTTTTTTGTTTTTAAGCGCCAGGAGGAGCGCTTTTTCATCCACGATTGGTCCGCGCGCGGTGTTAATTAAAAACGCACTCGGCTTCATTTGCGTAAATTGCTTTGTGGAGATTAAATGACGCGTGGAGGGCAAGAGCGGTACGTGGAGCGAGACAAAGTCGGATTGTTTAAGAAGTGTAGCAAGATCAGCATAGCGCGCGCCGTATTTTTTCTCAAAATCAGGACTTGGTTTTGGATCATTATAGATTATGTTCATGCCAAATCCTTTTACCGCGCGTTCGGTTACTGCAAATCCGATGCGGCCAAGCCCGACTACCCCAAGTGTTTTTCCGTATACATCAGTACCAAGCAAAAGTTGCGGGCCCCATCCTTGATATTTCCCGGCGCGCGTAAATTTGTCGGCCTCAACCACGCGATGGGCAAGTGTGAGAATGAGCGCAATGGTGTATTCCGCAACCGCTTGCACAATTTCCGGCCCCGGAGCATTGGTTACCATGACCTTGCGCTTTTTGCACGCTTCCAGATCAATGTTGTCAGTCCCGATTGCATAATTCGCCACGATTTTCAATTGTGGTCCGGCAGTGTCGAGTACCTCGATATCAATTTTGTCAGTCAGAATCGGCAAAAGCGCATCTATTCCTTTTACGCCCTTCAAAAGTTCTTTGCGGGGAATAATTTCATTTTTTGGGTATACCGACACGATATACTTTTTATCTTTAAGCATTTTAATTCCTTGGTCCGGAATCGGGCGGGTGATGAAGATTTTGAAAGGCATAGGAGCGACGGGTTAAAAACGGATTGGTTTAATGGGGAGAGACGAGAGTTGTTTTTTTGACGGATAGTTTTTAAGAATTCCGACTTTGGCGCCTACATGTTGGACAACCGAGTCGGCGTTGAGGGTGCCCACGCGGAGCGCTTCTTCAATATTGCCCTTGCTTTTAATCCAGCCGGTAAGAAAACCCGAACCGAACGCATCGCCCGCACCGGTAAGATTTTTCGGAGTACTGCCGGCGGAGGGAATGAAATAGGCATTGATCGGAGGTTTTAGGTGATAGGTTTTAGGTTTCAGGTGAGTGATTTCCTGATCCCTGAAACCTGACACCTGGCCCCTCAATATCGCGTACGCACCTTTAGGGCCATCGGTCATGATTGCGCTGCCGGCAATGCGCGAGAGCATGTGCAGGAGTTCTTTTGTGTCCTCAAAATGCACTCCGGTAAGCTGTGCGGCCTCTTCTCGATTAAGAAGGAGAAAGGAAAGCACGTGTTTTGCTGCGCTCGTGAGAAGCGCAGAAAAGAGCGGTTGAGACAATTCCTGGCCGCCGGGATTGAGTGCGACCTGCGCACCGATTTTTTTTGCATTCAGGAGAATCTGCCTTAGAAGTACAAGGTCGCCCCCCAGCGAGGAGATATAAAACCATTTTGCCTGAAGTTTTTCCCACGGAATTTTTGCGTGCTCGAATTGTGAGGAGGCGCCGCGGTGCACCAAAATAGTGCGTTCAGCCTGATCGCCGCCGTGGTAGAGAATAGAGGAGTACGCAGTATGTTCTTTGTTCGTGATTTGTATAAGCGAGGAGTCAATACGATCTTTCTCTAGAGCCTTGAGTATGGCCTCTCCTTCGGTGTCGTTGCCAATTCGGGCAAGCGCAGCAGCCCGAAATTTTCCAAGACGCGCAAAGGTCGTTGCATTATTGTTTGCGCCTCCGCCGGTTTCAAGCACAATATCGTCTATGTCAACTTTGGCGCCGTACGGGAGTGATGCCTCAATATGGTTTACCGCATCTTTGGCGGGATGGGTATGCAGCGCATTGATTTTAAGAAATACGTCGCGTGTGGCGGAACCGATAGTGATTACATCAAACATATTGAGGGACTAGGGGTTAGGGGCTAGGTGTTAGGATTTGATCGTTCCCACAGATTGATAAAGTGAAGATAATTTTTTGCAATTCGATCAACTGCTGTTTGGCGTGCGATTTTTTTGTCTCGATACTCTGTGAGTGGTTTCATAAATACCGTGCGGCCAACAGCAAAACCTTGAACGGTTCCGCTTTTTGCCGCGACCGTAAGAAATTTCTCAACATGTTTTTTCGTATCGCCTCTGCCAAGCACAATAATGCGGGCATCAGTGAACGCGCGCAATTGATTCCACTGCGAAACCGTATCCATGCCCTCAACTTTCCAGACCGTGGGGGAAATGCGTGCCGCCACCATTTCCTGTATTGTCTGTTTTAGTTGTTTGAAGCGCGGGCCGGTACCTGTCATGAGAAGCTCAAGCATAAATCCTACGCCGTGTTTTTGACAGAAGCTCGAAAGAATCTTAAGGCGTCTGTTTTGGGTTTGATTGTCTTTCTTGTTTGCCACATTGTAACGCACGAGTGCTTTTGCATAGGTTGGTTTCCATTTTGTGATATGCGCTCCGAAGTTTTTTCCGTACTCAAAATCGAACAGCTGCTGCCCGCTTTTTTCAACTGAAAGCGCAAAAGAAATCTTTTTGCGGGTCGCGTCCTTTAGTATGTAGGCGCCAAATTCTTCATCAACTAAAATGGCTAGTTCTTCCGGATCGGACAGTTTGGTACGTGTCTTTAAAAACCCTTCCCACACAACGCGCTTATAATCGCTCACGGTCTTTTTTTGCGCAGGGCTCAAACGCGGATACGGAAGAGCTAGAAGCTCTTTTGCAAACGTAGCTCTATGATCAAAAGGTAGGACGAATAACATACACAATTAGCTCGTGAATACTATTTCCCGTGTAATTTTTTATTTTCCGGAGATTTAACAAAATTCCTTTTTGACACAATAGATCGTCCGAGACGTTTCTCGAGTTGTTTTCGTGCGCCGCCGGCAATATCACCTCCGGCTTTCGCGTCACCTTTCAATTTGCGGAATCCTTGGGAATTTTCATTGCGATGGATTTCAGTCGTGGAACGTTCGCCAAGCATGGTAAAAATCAATTCAAAGTCATCCATGTGATCCCGTAGGTTTTGACGTTCCAGCCCCTTGATTTTTCTGTATTCGCTTGGGGTTATGCCAAAGGTTGCTTTGGAAATTTCTGCGGTCAATATCTCGTAGTCTTTTTGCACTTGCGCTCCCCGTTGTTTCCATTCATCAGTAAGTTCCTCGCGGATCGCAATGCCTCGCATGCGTTTTTCAATCCAATCGTCGCTGTATCCTTTGAGCTTATAAAGCATGCGAGTGCGCTTGGTTGCCAATTCCGGATTTTCTATTTCCTGTACCCGCTCATACCCCACCTTAGCAAGCCAGCGTTTAAATGGTTCAGCTTTAGGCGAGGGGATGGATTGAATAAGGCGGAAAATACCCTCGGTATTCCAACAATAGGATTTTTGCTTTCCTCCCAGGGTTTTAACCTCTAACATAAGGGGTGGTACAAGTTGTACCCCTCCTTTATCGGTCAATTTGGCAAGTTCTTCGTCTCTTTCTTTCATCCTTTTGAAATATTGTGCCGGATCGTTTGAGTCGGTAAGCGCTTCAATAATGTCGTTTACTACAAACCACCATTCATTATTATGAAGAGTCTTGCGAATCTTTTTGCCTTTGAATAAGGCGATTTTTGTGGTTTCCATACGGCGCTGATCAGTAAAGTTTCTCCTATTATACGCCGGGCTTGACAAACAAGCAAAAGTATGCTATTATATAGGGTGCTCTTTTACAGAGAATTCCTGGCCTTTTTTTGGCTTTGATATAATCAGATCAAAGTCGCAAGAAAGCCAGGAATAAAGTTAGCCCACATTTCGCTTGACCAGTTGGTCGAGTTTCCCCACACACAAGGGGAGAAAGGTTCGTCATGGACACCCAGTCGCGCACTCAGTTTCTCGCTTCGATCGACGCTCTGGTGGAGTCGGAGCGCCTCGCGCTCTACGCTAACCCCGCGGCCGTCGCCGCGCTTGCCAAGCGTCTGGCCGCGGCGCAGGGCAGTGTGTTCGTCCACGACCTGGATCGCAGTCCCGGCGCCATCGCGCGGCTCAAGGCCGAGGCGGCCTTCGAGGGCTACGTCGAGGACGCGATCAACGACGAGCGCTTCCAGATCGTCGGCACGGGCGTCACGCCGGTGCGATTCCGCATCGTACCCGGGGACGCTCTGAAGCGCGAAGACGGCCTTGTCTACCGCGTCGACGTCGAAGCTCGTTTCCGCGAGATGGGAATGCGCTTCTGCGACGGCGCCGAGGCGCTCCTGCCCGTGGCGAAGGATCGTCAGCTCGGACGGGGTGAGCACCCCTACGTCGCCCTCATCAACGGCGCGCGTGGTGCCTTCGTCGTGGACGGGAGCGGCGCCCGGCGCGACCTCTACCTCGACTCCGACGACGACCGCTGGTTCGCGTACTTCGGCTTCGTCGGCGTCTGCGAGCCCGCCGTCTAGGCGGGCAAGTAGCCCTCGGACCCTCGGGTTCTCGGCCCTTCCACCCAAGGCGCCTGCTCGCCTCTGGAAGGGACAAGTCGTGAACTCTTGGTCCCTCCGGCCCCTGTTCCTGTCTCACTCCCTCCCCCGCGCTTGACTCCAGTCTCGCGCGGGGAATCTTATTTTATGATACACTATTTTTGGAGAGTAAACGAAACAGTCCACGGTCAATGATTTGGCTTTGGGCGGTTGAAATCTGGGTGTGCCGAAAAAGCCGGAATCGCGGCGGGTATTGCCTTCCGCGAGCGCGCAACGGTACAACTCTAAAAATGAAGATACTCGGTACAAGATAGTAGGGAAATAACGTTTCCAAATTCGATTCAACTCCAAGAGTATTCGAGGGGTGGTGGCATGGACGCTATTTTGTACAGTAGGTTCGGCACGCGTAATGCCTTCATCGTGAACGAGAACGACGCCAAGCGCAACCTCAACCTCAACTCCGACAACGACAACTGGAACGCGAACTACGACTTCGTCGGCGTCTGCGATTCTCTTCATTCTCCTTCGACGATTGTCGGGGGAGTTTGTTTTTGCGGAGTCATTTTTTTTATCCATGCCCCAAGCATAATTCCAATTGCAGAAAGCTTTTGGGCAAGCGGTGTATATTGATTTGTTTCCAACCCCTTTACCTCCCAGAG
>Ga0080064_1001184_pt1 | contig 56273 bp, 55 predicted proteins | sample Subgrocontami54m_FD_69260 | JGI IMG/M metagenome (GOLD analysis project Ga0080064, IMG submission 69260) | Subsurface groundwater microbial communities from S. Glens Falls, New York, USA - GMW46 contaminated, 5.4 m (SPADES assembly) (version 2) ...
GCGGTGCCGCCCCCCCCACGGGGAGCGCGGGCCGCCCTCCGGGGAGGGTTGGCCCCCCCCCAAGAACAGGCCGGCGTGACGTCCGAGCGACCCGCTTTTCGCCCCCCCCTGACGCTCGGTCGGGCCCGCCGCGACGAATCGGCGGCCCGATCGCAGTTGATGCACCGAGCCGTTCAAGGTGCGGGTGGCGGCCCCAGCTCACCCTTGAACAAGCTGGGCGAGTTCGACTGCGAAGAGATCACGCTAGTGCGGAGCGACCTGCGCCCCACCGGGCCGATCTACACGCCCCTTCGCCGAGCTCCCTTCATGCCCTAACGACGTAAACACTTGCACCTCTACGACGACGGCGTGTTGCCTCACAGCGGAACCGACCAACGATAACTTGACGAAAGCGCGAAGTCTCGGAGATAATCCTCGGCAACTTCATACCAGGGACGTCGAAGAGAACAAGTACGCGGCGCTGGCCGCCCCAGCGAGCCGGATTTGGTGAGAGCCGGCCGAAGCGGCGCCGTCCTGTAGGCAGGGCATCTAGGCGAGGAGCCGACGGTGCGGAATGGGTCTCGGAGTCGCAGCCCGAACGTCTCGCGCGCGGCCTTTACCAAGCGCGAAACACAGTAGGCGCTGCCGGAATCGCAACCGATATCAGTGCGATGGCGAACGCCTCTCGTGCGAAAGAGCGGAGAGGAATCGCCCCTGAGGGCTGTGCGGCGCGCGTCGCCACCAGCCGAACAAGGGTGGCACCACGAGGATGACCCTCGTCCCTTTTGCGGACGAGGGTTTTTTTGTTGGCTCGCGCCCACGCAAAAGAGTTGGAGTACAGAATGGCAACCGGAAGGCTGCTAACCGGGGACCGACCGACAGGAGCGTTGCACCTGGGTCATTACGTGGGCACGTTGGAGAACCGCGTGCGGCTCCAGGACGAATATGAGTGCTTCTTCATCATCGCCGACCTTCACGTCCTCACAACCGCGTACGAGGACCCATCGCCCATTCGGAACAACGTCCGCGAATTGGTGCTGGACTACCTCAGCGTCGGGATCGATCCGAGCAAGAGCACCATCTACCTGCAATCGCTCGTACCCGAGGTGGCGGAAATTGCGCTGCTCTTCAACATGCTCGTCTCGGTGCCGCGTCTCCAACGCATGCCGACGCTCAAGGACGTCATGCGCGACCTCAAGCTCGAGACCGCTTCGCTCGGGCTCTTGTCGTATCCCGTGCTCCAGTCCGCCGACATCTTGATGGTGCGCGGGAACATCGTGCCCGTCGGAAAGGACCAGGTTTCGCACGTCGAGCTGACCCGTGAGATCGCCCGCCGCTTCAACAGCCTCTATGGAGAGGTATTCCCCGAGCCAGAGGCGCTCGTCGGCCGAGTCGGAACGCTCCCTGGAACCGATGGCAAATCCAAGATGAGCAAGTCGCTGGGCAACGCCATCTTCCTCTCGGACGATGAGAAGACCGTCGAGAAGCGCGTCATGAGCATGTACACGGACCCCACACGCCTCCGGGCGACGGATCCCGGCCACGTTCGCGGCAACCCCGTCTTCGCTTACCACGACGCCTTTAACCCGGACACGGCGGAGGTCGCGGACCTGAAGCGCCGGTATCGAGCAGGAAAGGTCGGCGACGTCGAGGTGAAGCGCAAGCTCGCCACGGCGCTGAACGAGTTCCTGCAGCCGATCCGCGAGCGTCGCCAAGAGCTGGCGGCGGACCCGGGCATGGTCGACCGCATCATCGTCGAGGGCAGCGAGCGCGCCCGGGCAGAAGCAGCGGCCACGCTACGATCGATGAAACAGGCGATGCACCTGGACTACTACGCGCCCGCGGGAGTGCACTGATGCCCGAAGCTCCGAGAGAGCTCCCCAAGTCCTTGGATGCGAACACGGCTCCGTCCTCACTCGGCGCTCCGCGCCGGTCTCTCCCAGAGGGAGAGAGTGGAGCACGGCGCCCTCTCCCAGAGGGAGGGGGTGAGGGCAGCTTCCAAGCCTATTCAGAAGGAGCCGCCGTTCCCGTGTCATCTCAAACACCGTCTTTGGACGCGGCGCTCGGGATGCGCGGCTCCGGGAAGCTGCTTCCCATCTATCGCGAGTGCATCGCCGATACGGAGACGCCGGTCTCGACCTATATGAAACTGCGCGGAGACGGCCCCAGCTTTCTCCTAGAGAGCGTCGAGGGGGGCGAGCGGCAGGGCCGCTACTCCATCGTCGCCACGGCCCCGCATGAGACGCTGCGCTTCACGAGCGGCGAGGTCGAGTGCGCCTCCGGCGAGAAGACCGAGCGCTTTCCGTGCCCCGATCCCCTTGCCCTCGTCGACGAGCGCTTGAAAGAATCGGTCTCGGTGCACGTCGAGGGGCTACCCCGCTTCCACGGCGGCGCCCTTGGGTACCTTGGCTGGGATCTCATCCGATGCTACGAGGACGTCGGCCCCCAAGGAGAGCAGCCATACGACCTGCCCCTCGGGCATCTCGCGATTTGCGACACGCTCGTCGTGTTCGACCACGTGAAGCACACCATCAAGGTCGTGTCCCACGCCCGCCTCGACGGAGATATCGAGGCGGAGTACCGAGCGGCCACCGAACGGATCGACGCGACGCTTCGGCGGCTCCGCGGAGCACAGCCCCTGAGCGCAACGGACACGATGCTGACGGACGTTCCGACCCGCACGCCACGAGTGCCCGTGGCGCACAGCAACATGACCCGCGAGCATTACGAGGACATGGTTCGAACGGCCAAGGAATACATCGCCGCGGGCGACATCTTCCAGGTTGTCCTGGCTCAGCGGTTCTCCGTCGCCACCCAAGCATCCGCCCTCGCAATCTACCGCGCGCTCCGAATGGTGAACCCCTCGCCCTACATGTACCTCCTGGACTTTGGAGACTATCAGCTCGTGGGCTCGTCGCCCGAGCTCCTCGTGTTGGTCGACGGGGACGAGGTGTCGACTCACCCGATCGCCGGATCACGCCCACGCGGCGCCACTCCAGAGGAAGACGAGCGGCTTGCGCAGGAGCTGATCGAGAACGAGAAGGAGCGCGCCGAGCACGTCATGTTGGTCGACCTTGGGAGAAACGACGTTGGGCGCGTCTCGAAGGCGGGCACAGTCCACGTGAGCGACCTGATGTCCATCGAGCGTTACTCACACATCATGCACATCGTCTCGAACGTGGTCGGCGAGCTCCACCCGGACTACCGCCCAATCGATGCGCTCCGTGCGTGCTTCCCTGCCGGTACGCTGTCCGGGGCGCCAAAGATTCGGGCGATGCAGATCATCTCGGAGCTGGAACCCGAGGGCCGCGGCGCCTACGGCGGCGCGATCGGCTTCTTCGGCTACAACGGCAATGTCGAAACAGCGATCACCATTCGCACGGCGATCGTTCGCGACGGCGTCGCTCACGTCCAAGCGGGCGGAGGCATCGTCGCCGATTCGGACCCCGCGGCGGAGTACCAGGAGTCAGTCTCCAAAGCCCAAGCCGTGATCGCCAGCGTCACCCTCGCAAGCGAGCTGGAGTTATGACAAGTAACAACCTCCGCATCTTCCTGGTCGACAACTACGATTCGTTTACCTACAACCTGTACCAATTCCTCAGCGAGCTCGGCGCTGACGTCAACGTTCGCCGAAACGACCGCTTCACCCTGGACGAGCTGGATGAGCTGCACCCTGATGGCATCGTCATCTCGCCGGGCCCGGGGCGGCCTGCCGACGCGGGGCTCAGCCCTCGGGTGATCGAGCGGTTTGCCGGCCAGTACCCGATCCTGGGCGTCTGCCTGGGCCACCAGGCCATCGGCGAGGTATTCGGCGGAACCATCGTGCGGGCGCCTGTGCTGTTCCACGGCAAGGTCTCGGAGATCGAGCATGATGGGCTGGCGATCTACCAGGGGCTTCCCAACCCGTTCGTTGCCACTCGGTATCATTCGCTCGTCATCGACCCTGCCTCCGTGCCCGCGTGTCTCGACGTGACAGCGCGCACGGCTGATGGCGTCATCATGGGCGTGCGCCATCGCGAGCTGCCCGTCGAAGGAGTGCAGTTCCACCCAGAGTCGGCGCTTACGGGCGAGGGCAAGCGCCTCCTCGCGAACTTCCTCGCGGGGATCGCCGACTGGGAAAAGACGCGCGAAGACCTGCCCCGCGAGTCACCCGCGGCCCGGGATCGGTAAGGGAGAGGAGAGAAGCATGGGCATTCGCGAAGCTCTGAGCAAGGTCGTCGAGCGCGTCGATCTCAGCGAACAAGAAGCCGTCGAAGCGATGACCGATATCGTCGAAGGCAACGCGACCCCCTCACAGATCGGCGCCTTCGCCGTCGCACTGCGGATGAAGGGCGAGACGATCGACGAGATGGCCGGCCTGGCGCGGGTGATGCGCGACGCGGCGCTCCGAGTAGAGACGACAGGGCCCGTGCTGGACACTGCCGGCACCGGCGGCGACGGCAAGAGCACCTTCAACATTTCAACCATGGCCGCCATCCTCGCGGCCGCCGCTGGAGTCCAGGTCGCGAAGCACCACAACCGCGCCATCAGCAGCAAGTGCGGTAGTGCCGACCTTCTCGAGGCAATGGGTGTCGTGTGCGACCTCCCGCCCGATCTCGCGGCCGCCTGCCTCAAAGAGACGGGCATCTGTTTCCTCTTCGCCCCCGGCTACCATCCCGCCATGGCGAGCGCCGCCGCTCCGCGCCGAGAGATCGGCGTCCGCACGGTCTTCAACATTCTCGGGCCCCTCACGAACCCCGCCCGCTCGCAGCACCAGCTACTGGGCGTGCCCGTGGCCGACCTGGCGCCCAAGATGGCCGAAGTGTTGCGCCGTATAGGATCCATCCATTCGATCGTCGTCCGCGCTGACGACGGCATGGACGAGATCTCGCTCTCCAGCCCAACGGCCGTCAACGAAGTCGTCGGCGGCGAGATCCGAACGTGGACCATAAATCCCGCCGATTACGGCTACGCACGAGTCCCCGGGCACGCAATCCTCGGCGGCGACGCAGCGGAAAACGCGCTCATCGCGAAGTCGCTGCTGGCGGGCAAGGCGAGCGCCTACCGAAACGTCGTCGAGCTCAACGCGGCGGCCGCGATGCTGGCCGCCGATCGCGTGAAGTCGCTGGAAGAAGGCATCGCGGTGGCTAAGCAGGTCGTCGACGACGGATCGGCGGCCAAGAAGCTGGAGCAGGTCGCCGAGGTCTCCCAGCGGCTGAAGGCCAGCGGGTCGGCCGAGGCATAAGGGTGGACAAATGACGATTCTCGACGACATCCGCGCGCACAAAGAGAAGGAGGTTGCCGAGCGCGAGGTGGCGCGCCCCCTCGACCAGCTTATCGCCGCCTGCAATTCCGCGCCGCAGGTCCGCCGATTCGGCGAGGCACTGCGACGACCCGGTCTGCAGCTCATCGCCGAGGTGAAGCGCAAGTCACCGACGAAGGGCGACCTCGCCCTTGACGCGGACGCGCCACAGCTCGCCGAGACGTATCTCTCCAGCGGCGCGGCGGCAGTCTCGGTGCTGACCGACGAGCGGTTCTTCTCTGGGGCTGACGCCGACTTGCAGGCAGTGCGTGCGCGCGTCGACGGTCCGCTGCTGAGAAAAGACTTTGTGATCAGCAGCTATCAGATCTACGAGGCGCGCTCGCTTGGCGCAGACGCCGTGTTGCTCATCGTCTCAATGCTGTCGGACGAGCTGCTCAACACATTCCTCGACACGGCCGATTGCCTGGGGATGGGCGCGCTGGTCGAGACCCACACGGAGGACGAGGTGCGCCGCGCGGTTGCGATCAACGCGCAGATCATCGGGATCAACAATCGGGATCTCTCCAACTTCACGGTCGATCTCGCCACGACCGAGCGGCTGCGGCCATTGATCCCCGAGCGGACCCTCGTCGTGAGCGAGAGCGGGATCTCGACCCGGGCGGACGTCGAGCGGGCGCAGGCCGCCGGCGCCAAGGCCATCCTCGTCGGCGAGGCGCTCGTAACCGCACCGGATCGGCGGGCGCGAATCGCCGAGCTGCTCGGCCTAGCGCAGCACCCTCGCCCTCTGGGAGAGGGTAGGGGTGAGGGCGTGCCATCCGGTGCCCACCGCGGACAGCTCGGGGGCAGCCAAGGTTCAGCTCCCAGGGTCCCAACGGCATGACGGTCGTCAAGATTTGCGGGATCAGCGATCTGGCCATCGGTCTGGCAGCGATCAACGCCGGCGCGGACTACCTTGGGTTCGTCTTCTACCCGCCGAGCACCCGCGCCATCACCGTGAAGGCCGCCGCCCAGCTCATCGCCGAGCTTCGTTCCGAGCGCCCGACCGGCTGGCAAGCGGTCGGCGTCTTCGTCAACGAGCCGCTTAGCGTAGTAGAGACGACGCGCGAGACCGCGCGACTGGACGTCGTGCAGCTCAACGGTGAAGAGACCACGGACTACATCCGCCAGATTGGCGCCCCCGTCTTCAAGGCGATTAGGGCACACGACTCGAATTGCGATCCTGCCCCAACTGCGGTCGCGTTCGGTGCCCAGCGCCTCCTGATCGACGCCAACGTGCCGGGACGGTACGGCGGCACCGGCGTCACCGTGGACTGGCAGCGGGTCAGCGCCTTTGTCGCCGACGGCTTTCTCGCAGGCGGCCTTACGCCCGACAACGTTGCGCATGCGATCCAGGTCGCACGTCCCTGGGGCCTCGACGTGAGCTCAGGTGTCGAAGAGAACGGTGTGAAGAGCCGCCTTCTCATTGAACGCTTTCTCATCAACGCTCGCGGGGTCGTCGTATGAGCGCCACTTCAGCAACACAAAGCAGCTACTGGTACCCGGGACTCATCGAGTCGATCGAGTCGACGGGACTCGACGGCCATTTCGGCGAGTTCGGCGGCGCATACGTGCCCGAAGTTCTCGTGCCTGCCGTGGACGAGCTGACCGCCGCGTACCTCGGAGTGCGCGAAGATCAGGAATTCTGGCGAGAGCTCGACCAGCTCGGACGGGACTTCTCGGGCCGCCCCTCCCCCATCTACGAAGCGACGCGACTGGCGGAGCAAGCGGGCAACGGCCTGCGAATCATCCTGAAGCGAGAGGACCTGAACCACACTGGCGCACACAAGATCAACAACGCTCTAGGCCAGGCGTTGGTGGCGCTGCGGACGAACAAGCGGCGGATCATCGCAGAGACCGGCGCCGGCCAGCACGGCGTTGCGACGGCCACCGTGTGCGCGAAGCTCGGTCTCGAGTGCATCGTCTACATGGGCTCGGAGGACATCGAGCGCCAGGCGCCCAACGTGTACCGCATGAAGCTGCTCGGAGCCGAAGTTCGGCCCGTTACGAGTGGAACGCGGACGCTCAAAGACGCCGTGAACGAGGCGATCCGCGACTGGGTCACCAACGTCGAGACAACGCACTACCTCCTCGGCTCCGCGGTGGGTCCGCACCCGTATCCGTTGATGGTGCGTGACTTCCAGTCCGTCATCGGCTGGGAGGCGCGGCTTCAGTGCTTGGAACGTTTCGGACGCCTGCCGGACGCCGTCATTGCGTGTGTCGGGGGCGGGAGCAACGCCATTGGGACCTTCATGCCGTTCGTCGACGACCCGAGCGTCCAGATCGTAGGAGTCGAGGCGGGCGGCCACGGCATCGACACAGGCGCCCACGCAGCGTCGATAACGGCGGGCGAGGCTGGGATTCTGCACGGAAGCCGCTCGTTCGTCCTGCAAGACGCGGACGGACAGATCACTGGCACCCATAGCATCTCGGCCGGGCTGGACTACCCAGGTGTCGGTCCCGAGCACGCCTACCTGCGCACGTCCGGCCGCGCGCGCTACGTCACCGCCACCGACGACGAGGCCGTGCGGGCCTTCACAGCCGTTGCACGGCTGGAGGGCATCATCCCCGCGCTGGAGTCCTCTCACGCCGTCGCCTACGTTCTCGATCACGCCGATGAATTACCAGCCAACGCCCTCGTGCTCGTCACTATGTCCGGACGGGGCGACAAGGACATCCACAGCTACGCCAAGGCGACAGGCACTGACTTAGGTGGCGCCGAATGAGCCGGGAAACGAACCGCATCGATGCGGCGCTGGTGCGAGCGAAAGCCGAGCATCGGGTCGGGCTCTTCCCTTACCTCACGGCAGGCTACCCCGCACTCGACGCGACGGAGCGCCTCGCCGAGGCAGCGGTCAACTCGGGCGCCGACGGTCTCGAGCTCGGCGTCCCATTCTCCGATCCGCTCGCCGACGGCTCCACGATGCAGCGCGCAAGCGAGGTCGCACTGGCGAACGGCTCGTCGCTTTCGTGGACACTGGAGATGGTCACCCGCCTACGCAAGAACCTCGACGTACCGCTCGTCCTGATGACGTACTACAACCCGGTGCACCGCTACAGGATCGAGCGTTTCGTCCGAGACGCGACAGACGTCGGCGTCGACGGCGTGATCGTGCCGGACCTGCCATCGACCGAGGCCGGGCCATTGTCCGAGGCTGCTGAAAGCCGTGGGCTCTATCTCGTGCAGATGGCGGCGCCGACTACCACGCCAGAACGGATGGCAGAGATCGGACGCACAGCCCGTGGCTTTGTCTACTGCGTCTCCTTGCTCGGAACGACAGGTGTTCGCACCCAGCTCTCGGACCAGCTCCCGCAGTTCATGACTACGGTAAGGAGCCACATCCAGACACCGCTACTCCTGGGGTTCGGCATCGCCCGTCCGGAGCACATCGCGGCGGTCCGCCCGCACACTGACGCTGTCGTGATCGGAAGCGCGATCGCAGACCTGCTGGCGCGGACGCAGCCCAATGAGTGGGTCGGCGCCCTCAGCACGTACGTCGCCGAAATGCGCGCCGCCTGCGAGGCGCCAGCGTCCATCGCTTCCTAATCGATCAGGCGGCATCGATGCTACGCGACGACCGACTCTGGATTCGCCGGCAGCCCGCTGCGAGGGCGACCCGGGGGCCGCGCAAACTGGATCAACGCGGCTGAGAGAAGGCACCCGCCGAGCAGGACTGCGAACGAAGATTCGTAGTTTCCCGAGAGGTCGTAAAGCAGCCCTACGGCCAGCGGACCCGCTCCCGCGAATATTGTCTGGATCGGATACGTGATTCCTCGCACCGTTCCGAGGCTGATGCGTCCGTAATAGCTCGCCCAGATGACCTCCGCGATCACCTGGCTGCCAGATGCCCCTACACCGAAGAACAGGATCCCGAGCAGCAGCGTCACGGGCGTCGGCGGAAGCAGCCACATGCCCAACCCAATCGCCGACAGCGTGAACTGGACCGATGCGGCGTGTTTGAGTGGCGCCCGCTCGATGATCTGGCCCCAAACCGGGTTCAGCGCCATCGCGATCCCAGAACGGAGGCTGAGCGCCCCGGCCGCGATCACCAACGGAAACCCCAGGTCGAGGAAGAACGGCACCATGTGCAGGGTCGTACTCGCCATGGCGAACTGGGCAAACCCCCAGGCGAACACCATGATCCACATGAGGCGGCTGCGCAGGATGTCGCCATGCCTCCATACGACGTCCGCGGCTAGCAGCGCCTCCTGCCGCTGACGGGCTTTGGTCGGCGCCGCGCCCTCCGGAGTGGCCGCGAGGCCATCGGGCCTCATACCCAGATCCTCTGGCCGCCTGCGGACGAGCAAGGCGGCCGGCACCGTGAAGGCGATGACCGCCGCCCCAAGGATGAACCACGCCGAGCGCCACCCCCATACCTCGATGAGCCCGCTCGAAACGAGCGGGAGCACCATCGTCCCGAAGGACATACCCATACTCGCGATTGCAATCGCGGTCCCGCGACGGAGCACAAACCAGTTCGCGACGGCCACGGTGGTGACGAATCCGCCGAGACAGACTCCGCCCAGCGGCGCAAGGACCCCGACGTAGAGGTAGAGCTGCCAGAGCTCTTCGACGGTGGATGCAAGCATCAAAGCAGCGCCCGACAACACCCCACCCGCCACCATGATCCAGCGCGCGCCGTACCGGTCCACGAGCACGCCGATGCCCGGCGCCACCAACGCCTCGGTCCAGCGACCCGCCGTCTTCACACCCGCCAGCATCGTACGGGTCCACCCCGTGCTGCTCCCTAGGTGGTAGACGAACACGCTGTACGCGGCGCTGAACTGCTCGGAGTAGGCAAGGTTGGCGAGGAATCCCGCGGCAACGATGAACCAGCCGTAATAGATGCCGGTCCGCTCAGAGAGCACGCGGACAGAAGGCTTTCGAAGGCGGAGGAACATGAATGCTTCCCTGGGCTAGGCTTGCCCGTGCGACGCCAATTTTGCGGCTGCCCGTGCCCTCCAAGCAAAGTCGCGCCTGGCGTAGGGGCTCTCGTCTCTGATCCATAGATCTAGGCATCCTGTGATTGAGCTGTGATTCCCGGATTGCCTCGATAGGCTCCCCATATGGCAAGCTAACGGGAGCGTCATGCGAGCCGCCCAAGGTCGCGTGCGCAGCAAGAGGCCCTGGACCTCACAAACAGGAAGGCACCCTCCCTCTTTGACGATCCTCAGGTTTCCCGACACGCGGGCCCGAGCGTTTCCACCCGGACCCGCCGGGCTGCTCCACCGCATCCGTGATCTGGTCGACCGTGGCCGGCTAGACATCGGCCAAATTCGCCTCAGCGAGGCGGTCGGCTGGCTCCTTGCCTTCGGCAGGAATCGCAACGCGCCACTCGGCGAGCTCTGTGGGATGCTCGAGGCCGCTGCGCGCCTCCTCGTCGTCAAGTCGCGTCGGCTCACAGGCGTCTCGGACGAGGTGCTGGCCGAAGACATTGCGCCGTGGGCAGGACCTCCTCCTGAGCTGCCATTGCGGCGAAGCTGGCTCGGCGAGCGAATCGCGGCGGGGCCGCTTTCGTTTGTCGGACCCGTACGAAGCTACGAGGCTGCGCCGCCGTCGCTCATGCCCGTCTCCCCCGAACATCTCCTGGCTGCTATGGAGGCGGCCCTCGGACGCGCTCGCGCGCCGATCCCGATCCTGGCGCCCAAGATCATCCGCGTGTCGGTGGAACGGACGTCGGCACTGATCCTCGCCGAGCTGGCTCAGCGTGGTGAGGTGCGGCTCCACGACGTCGCAGGGGAAACCCGCGACGGTCAAGTCGCAGCCTTCCTCGCGTGCCTGACCCTTGCTCGCCAAGGACGCGTCGCCCTCGTGCAGGAAGAGCTGTTCGGCCAGATTAGCATCTGGCCAGCCGCGGTCGACTCGGAAGCCTTGGCCTGAGCGTGCGTCCCTACCGGGTGCGCGACCGCCGGCGACCAGAGGTGCTCCTCGCGGTCGTGGCCGCAGTGTTTGTCGTGCTCGCAGGGATCGTGCACCTCGGATTCCGTCCTCAGGATGGGGACCCCAGCGTAGTCGGATCCAGCACCGTCGCCGCGCCGTCCGTCCCAGAACATGTGGATCCACCTCAACGAGCGGCCAGCAACGTGAGCTTTGCGCAGCGTCCCGAGTTGGCGCCGCCGTCCACTGACGCGTCACTGGCACCGACTGGTGACTCGCCGTCGCTTCCTCCTGGCGTCGCGTTCTCAGTGCTCGAGACCGGTGAGGAACCCACTGCTGAGAGCGCACCGACAGCGCGAGCTGTCGCACCGATCGCAACCTCTCGAACCGCCCCAACTTCGACCCGAGTTGCCGCAACAGCGACACGCGCAGCGGCGCCTCAGCCGACAGCCGCGCCAACCGTCGCTGCGACCGAGAGCGCTCCAGCGGAAACGCCCGCATCAGCCGCCGCTGAGCCGTCCACCGCCAACAGTGAGCCAAGTCCAGCAGTCAGCGCACCGGCCGCTACGGCTGTACCGGAGACCGTCCCGCCTGTGGTCGTAGAGGACACCAGCAGTACCGTGGTCGTGAGCCCGGCGGCACCTATGATCGAATCGCCGTTCGATCCGGGTCCGACCCTTGTGCCGCCAACTCCAGTGTTTCTTGGGAGTCAGGGAGCGCCAGCACCGACCGCTGCCGCAACGCCCCCACGGCCGGCCGCGATCCCGCATACGGGGTACGGGCCTCCAAGCAATCCCGGGTACCCGCCGCCACCGTACGGCCCAGGCCGTCGTCCGTAGCGTTCTGGACCTAGCGCGGGCGCCGCTGCCAGCGTGGTGCTGCTGGACGTGGCCGCGGATCATAGCCCTCGTCGATCGGCAACCCTGGGGTTAGTGCGGCTTGCATCGCGAGCTGATCGGCCCGCTCGTTCTCGGGGATGCCAGCGTGGCCTTTGACCCAACGGAAATCGACATCGTGTCGCTCGGCCTGCGCCAACAGACGCTCCCACAGATCCACATTCGCGGCAGGCTGGCGGCTGGCGAGCTTCCAGCCGTTCGAGCGCCACTTCTTGGCCCAGCCCAGTGTCATGGCCTTCACCAGGTACTCTGAGTCGCTGTGCAGCGCCACCGTGCACGGCTCCTTCAGCGCCCCGAGAGCCACGATGGCGGCAAGCAGCTCCATACGATTGTTCGTCGTGCGCTGATAGCCGCCGGAGAGCTCTTTGCGGCGCGTGTCATAGAGCAGAATGGCCCCATAACCACCCGGCCCGGGATTTCCCAGACATGCGCCGTCCGTGTAGCTCACAACGCGTTTGCGCGAGGGCTCGGCTGACTCCAGAGGTTCCTCCAGTTGCTTGCGGTCAGACCCCGGATTGCTCGAGTCCCTCGCTGTACCAGTCCAGCAATCCTCGACTCGTCTCTTCCCAACGCCACTTGACTGCCGCGGCGATCAGGTCTTTCGATAGAGAAGCACGTCCCTCCGTGTCGCTGAGTAGGCGCGACACCAACGTTCGAAACCGCTCCCCGTCGCCCGGCACCACAAGGCAAGTATCGTCGAATCCCGCGAGGTAGGAGGCAGCTTCACCCACGCACTCGGCGACGAGCGGAATGCCGAGCGCCATGAGCTGCGGAATCTTCGAGGGGCACCGTGCACGGTTGACCAGATCGTCGTCAAGGGGGTAGATGGCAACCGTGCCTGACAGGGCGGGTAGATCGGCGTCCACACCCAACCCCTGATACCCGATCCAGTCCACACGGTCGCCAACTCCAGCGCGATCCAGGGCGCTCTTCGCCGCGGCCGCGCCTCCGACCCCGATCTCCTCGCCGACGACACGCAGGCGAAGCCCCGGCGCAGCGCACAGCAGCGGGGCCACCAGATGGGCTATCCGCTCGGGGCTCGCCTCGGTGAACCGCGTGTACCATAGGAGGCGCGGCGAGTCGCGTTGTGCACCCGCGCCGTCGGCGTCAGCCGAGGTCTGGATGCCATCTACGCCATACCCGTTCGGAACATATCGGACAGCCCCCTGCCGAGCCCCAAGGCCCGTGACATAGGTCTCGAGCCAGCGGCTCGCCACGGTGACACGATCCGCAACACGGAGGACGTGCCGCTCTTGCATTCCGCGTACAACGCCTCCCAGCATCTGGGCTCGCCGACCGGCCCAACCAGCGGGTCCCTCTAGATCGTCGGCGTCGACGACTACGAGCGGCCGCTCAGCGTTCGCGGCACTTGCATGAGTTGGTCGGTTATGTCGACTCGCCAGGAACAACGCGACCAATCCGCTGTACCCAATGGGCTTGAACGCGTGCACAACGTGCGGACGCCAATCCCTGAGAGACCGCCAAAGGTCGTTGAAGATGACTGCAGGGGTCAGCCACGGCGCCCCCGTCCGAGTGTGTACGATCTCCAACCCGTCGTCGGTCCAGCGCTGGCCCGACCTGGCCCGATCATCCCAAGGTGGGACAATCACGCGAACGACAGCCCCTTGTTTGGCGAGCTGTCGAGCGATGGGCAACACACGAGCGATCGTCGTCCCCTTCGGACGAAGGCCGAACGGTGCAACGAGCGCGACGCGAAGGCGTCCATCGGTTGAATCGGAGTAGGCCAGCACGTCACTCGACGGTGACGGACTTCGCCAGGTTGCGCGGCTTGTCCACATCACACCCGCGAGCGATGGCCGCGTAGTACGCGAAGAGCTGCATGGGAATGACGTTGACGATAGGAGACAACAGCTCGGGCATCTCAGGAACGCGGATCACCTCGTCCGCATGGAGGGCCACGCGCTCGTCGCCTTCCGATGCGATCGCGATAATGTGTCCGCCGCGCGCCCGCACCTCCTCGACGTTGCTCAGCACCTTGTCGAGCGTCGCGCTGCGGGTCGCGAGCACCATGACCAGCGAGCCCTCCTCGATGAGCGCCAGCGGGCCGTGCTTCAGCTCGCCGGCCGGGTAGCCCTCCGCGTGGATGTACGAGATCTCTTTCAGCTTCAACGCCCCTTCCAGCGCCGTCGGGTACCCGACGCCACGGCCCAGGAACAGCAGGCGGTCGACGGAGGCGTTGTGCTCGGCAATCTGGGCGGCCTCGCCTCGAGTGGACAGAGCGGCCTGCACGCAACCTGGAATCTCGGCGAGCGCAGCAGCCGTCTTCTGGACCTCTTCCCGATCGATGCAACCCATCTCGATGGCCAACCACAGGCCCAGCAGATATAAGGACACAACCTGGCCTGTGAAGCTTTTCGAGGCGACAACCGCGATCTCTGGACCCGACTGCTGATACAGCACTGCATCGGCCAGCGCGGTGATGGCGCTGCCGACGACGTTCGTGACGGCGACGCGCTGCGCTCCCCGCGCTCCCGCGAGCTCGAATGCCGCCAGGGTGTCCGCGGTTTCTCCGCTCTGGCTCACGCCGACGCACAGGACTGAGCCGTCGATTGCAGGATCGCGGTAGCGAAGCTCCGATGCGATGTCCACCTCAACGGGGAGATGCAGCCACGATTCGAAGGCGTAGCGTGCCATCAACGCCGAGTGGTAGGCGCTCCCACACCCTGTAAGCAGGACGCGTCGGATGCGACCTACATCCAGCCCTTCGAGCTCGGGCAGCTTTGGCCGTCCCTCGTCTAGGCGGCCGGCAAGTGTGCGTGCGAGCGCCTCGGGCTGCTCGTACACCTCTTTGAGAAAGAAGTGCGGGTAGCCACCCTTTTCGGCGGCCGCGAGGTCCTGGTCCACGACCTCGATTTCCGTCCGCTGGACGCGACCAGCGAGATCGACCACGGTCACCCGGTCTGGGCGGACCGCTACGAGCTGGCCTTCCTGCAGCCGAATAACGCGGCGTGTGTAGTCCAGCACGGCCGGTACGTCGGAGGCGAGGAAGTTACCGTCGTCACCAATTCCCACGATGAGCGGCGCCCGACTACGCGCCCCAACGATCACGTCCGGTTCGTCCAGCCACGCGGCGGCGATCGCGTACAAGCCTTCCACACGGGTCAGCGCCCGCCGGCAAGCCAACAGGAGGAGCGAGTCGCTGTCGGGTGAGACCCTGATGCCATCCTCTTCGATTGCCGAGAGCTCGTCCTCGATCAGATGCGCGAGGACCTCGGTGTCAGTTTCCGACACAAGCGTATGACCCTTCGCCCGGAGCTCTTCGCGAAGAGCGGCGTAGTTCTCTACAACGCCGTTGTGGACCACGCAGACCCGACCTGTGCAGTCGCCGTGCGGGTGGGCGTTCTCGTCAGAGGGACGGCCGTGGGTGGCCCAGCGCGTATGGCCAATACCCGTGCTGCCTTCCGGGGCGTCGCCATTTAGGAGCTCAGCCAGGCGATCGATCTTGCCGGCCGCCTTCCGCAGCTCGAGCCGCCCTTCAGGGGTGACGACGGCAATACCTGCCGAGTCGTACCCGCGGTACTCCAGATGGCGCAGCGCATCCAGCAACAGCGGCGCCGAGCGGCGCGTCCCCGTGTAGCCTACGATCCCGCACATATCAGTTCCTTTTCCGGTGTCAGGTCCGACCCTGATGATAAGTCCTCGTTGGGAGGCTCGAATGCGTGCGCAGAAGAGTGCATCGACGGCGACGCCAACGTCTTAGCTAACAGATCCTTTGGACTCTCTCCAATGACGACGTCGACCTCGAGCTTATTCGCGATGTCTTCCACCGACCAGCCGTCAATGGTGCGCATACCCGCGGCATCGAACATTGACCGCGGGAGGATGAGGCGGTCGCACGATCGATCGATCATGGCGTTGACGATGTCCCGACCGGAGATCAGGCCCGCGATCGTGACCGCCCCCCCAAAGAGCGAGTTTTGCATAGGGACGACGTCCACGTGAAGCCCCTCGACCGACCCTAGATCTGCCGCGAGCTCTTCTAGGATTGGGGCGAGTAGTCTGCCTGTCGCCCAGCAGACGCGTTGCCATGGCTCGACCGCTGGGGGCAGCTTTCGCGCAGCGCGACGCCACTCGGAGCGGAAGAGCTGGACGAGCCCCACACCGTTGTGGAACTGGGGATAGTCGTCGTAGGAACGGGCTGACGGCAGCGATTTGCCCGCAAGCAGGTAGAGCTCGTCGCTCGCATAGACGAACCCCACACCCCATTCCCGCCTGTAGGCTCGCTGCGCCTTTTGGACGATGCGGATCACCGCAGCCGCGTCCGCCGCTTCCAACGGCCGAATCGACGAGGGTCGAGAATGCTGGGTCAGCCCGACCGGCACGACCGCCATGCTCTCCACGGTTGGATAACGCGCCGCCAGATCGGCAATCGTCCGTTCCAGAACTACGCCGTCGTTCTTCCCTGGAATCAGCACGATTTGGGCATGGATACGAATGTCGTGGGGAGCCAGCTCGTCGAGCTGCTGCAGGATATCGGGCGCCTTTGGATTGCGTAATAGCTCTCGTCGCAAGTCCAGATCGGTGGCATGCACAGAAACCTGGAGCGGGCTGAGCCGCTGGAAGAGGATCCGCTGCCATTCGTCCTGCGAAAGGTTCGTGAGCGTGGTGAAGTTCCCGTAGAGGAAGGAGTATCGGAAGTCGTCGTCCTTGATGTACAGACTCCGACGAAGCCCAGGCCCCAGGCCGCGAATGAAGCAAAACTCGCAGGCATTGTTGCACGTCTTCATGCGATCGAAGGCGGGACTCGAGAACTCGATCCCCAGGTCCTCGTCGGGCTCTTTGTTAATGGTCAGCGCCACGCGCGTACCGCCCCGCTCGACGTCGAGTGAGACACTCGGCGCCGCGGAATCCAGCCGCACGTCCACGATGTCCCGGGGAACCAGCCCGTTGATGGCGAGAAGCAGGTCGCCGGGCCGGATCCCAGCCACCGCCGCCGGGCTATCCTCGATCACACGATCCACGACGCCCTTCGGGACACGACGCCCTGCCGCGCGCTTTGTGGCCCCGTCGGCTAGCACGGCGAGCTCAGGAAGCATGAACCGCCTCGCGCGCGTCCGCGTAGACTCCTCTGCGATCGGGCGGAAGGAGCGCGGCAATACTGGTCATGACTTCGCGGATCACGGCAGCGGGGTCGCTCACGTCTCCTGAAATCGTGAAGGGCTCGCCGAAGCGAACCTTGAACGCGGGACGTCGCCGCAGACTCGAAATGCTCCGTACGGACTCCGTCCCCATGACCGCCACCGGCAGCACCGGGCAGCCCGATCGAGTCGCCAGGTAGCTCACGCCAGGGTGCGCCGCGCCGAGCCCCTCCGGATGGCGCGTCCCCTCCGGGAACATCATGACCGCGGCTCCACCGCGAATCAGCTCGAGTGCCGCTCGCACCGCTCGAACGTCGTTCTCGCCGCGGCGGACGGGAAATGCACCTCCCGTGATCCGAGCGGCAAGGCGCGCGTACCAGCGGCGGAAAAGCTCAACCTTCGCCATGAACGTCACGGGGCGAGGCATGGCTGCCATCAAGATCATTGGATCTGCCACGCTCACGTGGTTCGACACCACCAGCACACCACCATGTCGCGGGACGCGGTCCGCACCCTCGATGCTCGGCCTCATGAGCGTGACACCCACGGCCAGGAAGAATCCTCGGATCAGCGCGTACAGAAAGCCGCCGGGGGCCGCTGGAGTCCAGGGGCGGAAGGTGCTCATCCCGCGGGCTCGCGGTCCGTCAAGAGCTTCGAGATCTGCTCCACTACGTCTTCCACGTCGAGTCCGTCCGTATCCACGATCACCGCGTCGGCGGCCGGCACGAGCGGGGAAACGGCGCGCGCCCGATCTACGCTATCTCGGCGTGCGAGGTCTTCTTGAACCGCACTGGCTTCATCCTCGATTGAGAGCTGTGCCGCGCGGCGTCGCGCTCGCTCCCCTTCCGACGCCTCTAGAAAGATTTTCAAGTCTGCCTCAGGAAAGATCACGGTGCCGATGTCTCGTCCCACCACGACCGCCCGCGCCGAGCTCGCAGCCCGTCGTTGCGCGGGCACTAGCGCTGTTCGCACCGCGGCGTGGGCGGCCACTTGCGAGACGTTGGCGTCTACCTCGGGAGTATGGATGGCGTCGGATATGTCACGGTCGCCAAGCAGGACAGCTCCAGCCCTTGTTGCGTCTTCTGGTCCTGCAACTCGAACGTCGAGGGATTCTGCCAGCTTCCCCAGCGACGGCGCATCGTCGAGGGCGATTCCATTCTCCAAGGCCAGCAGGGCTAAGGCCCGATAGAGCACGCCTGTGTCCAGGAACGCGGCTCCGAGACGCTCGGCCAGCAGGGTCCCAACCGTAGTCTTCCCAGCCGCCGCCGGTCCGTCGATAGCCACGACCATACGACCCGATTCCTGCTCATCGGATGGCGGTGCGTCCGTCTGATCCAAATCGCGCTCGCTGCCACGGGATGCGCGCGTGAGCGCGTAGACCTCTTGACGCTTCAACTGCCGATATTGGCCGGGTTTGAGGCCAGCCAGCCGAACGGGACCGATCCGCGTCCTCACAAGACGCGCGACCGGATGCCCCACCTCCGCCAGGAGGCGACGGACCTCACGGTTTCGGCCTTCACGCAGAATGATACGAACCCAGACTCCACGCTGGCGCTCACGATCACCGGGGGGGACGACGCCTCTTGGCGCGTTCTCGACGAGGGTCGGAGTCGCACGCTTCCCGTCCAGGACGATGCCACGTAGCAGACGGCGCAACTCGTCAAGGGTGAGCGGCTCAGCTACCAGTGCGAGATACTCGCGTGAGACGCCGTAGCGAGGGTGAGTTACCGCGTTGGCGAAGTCGCCGTCGTTCGTCAGGAGAAGGAGTCCCTCGGATTCCTTGTCGAGCCGCCCGACCGGGTAAAGCCGCCCCATGCCCTTTGCCAACTCCTTGATCGTGCGCTCGGCATGCGGGTCGCTCAGCGTCGACGTAACCCCTCTGGGCTTGTGCACGGCGAGATACACCGTGGACGCGGGACGTTCGAGCGCTTTCCCATCGACGGAAACAGTCTGCGTCGTCGGGTCCACCAACGTAGCGGGACTCGTCACCACTCGACCATCGACGGCCACCCGGCCCTTCGCGATGAGGCGCTCGGCCTCTCTCCGAGAAGAGTGGCCGGCCATCGAGAGTGCGCGGGCGATCCGCATCGGCCCGCTCGCGGATTCGTCTCGTGGTCCACCGCTGGCGGTCTGCCTGCGACGAGCTGGCGCCTCGCTCACCGCTCCTCCACCGCGTCTTTAATGTGTTCGATGCGGCGAGCGCGTCCGTCTTGTTCCAGCTCGATGGCGAGAACGTCGGTTCGCCAATCAGCGTCGGTTCTCTGAGCACGCTGGAGGTACGCGAGGGCTAGGGCGCCGATCCGTCGCTGCTTCCCGCGGCCGATGGATTCTTCGGGCATGATCCCCCGCGACCGCACGGTTCGGACCTCCACGAAGACGACGCACCCCTGATGCTCGGCGACGATATCTATCTCACCATAACGGCTGCGCACGTTGCGCTCCAAAACTCGATACCCGTTCTTCTCGAGATAGTCCGCCGCCAGGTCCTCACCACGCTGACCGACCGCGCGGCGGTCATTCATCGAGCTCAGCCAGGAGGCTAGCCGATACCGGGGCGTAGCTTCGGCGATGGTGCACCGACGGACCGAAATCGCGAAGAGCACTCGCGTGCCCCTTGGTCCCGTACCCGCGATTGCGCGCGAATCCGTAACCCGGCGCCTCGCGGTCGAGCTCGGCCATCATGCGATCCCGCGTGACCTTCGCGACAACGGATGCCGCGGCGATGCTAATGCAGCGCGCGTCGCCGTGGATCAGCGCCGTTTGCCGATAGCGCGGGGACCACAGGGGAAAGCCATCCACGAGCAGGTGCTCCGGCGGTTGCCCCAGCGCATCGACTGCTCGCCAGAATGCGAGCTGACCGGCAAAGGAGAGACCGATCTCGTCGACGACGCTCGGAGCCACGATCCCGACGCCAACGGCCACGGCGACGGCTCGAACGATCCTCTCGGCGGCAGCGCGCTGCTCGAATGTCAGTTGCTTGGAGTCCCGAACGCCGACGAAGCCCACCGCATCCTCGGCAGGTTCTTCAGTCGGTGGGAAAAGAGCCGCGAGCAGCCCATCGTCCATCGGGAGCACCACGGCTGCCGCGACTACTGGACCAGCCCACGCCCCACGTCCAGCTTCGTCCACGCCCGCGATCAGACGGACGCCGCGCTTCCAGAGGAGGGTTTCAACGCGTAGGTCGGGGAGTACGCCGCTCGCGGATCCTCGCCGCTTTACCGGTGAGGCCTCGGAGGAAGTAGAGCTTCGCTCGACGGACTTGGCCATGGCGGACGACCTCCACCTTGTCGATCCGGGGCGAGGCGAACATGAACGTTCGCTCTACTCCAACGTTGTGGGCGATCCGTCGTACCTTGAAAGTGCCATCCAACTGCTTCGGTCGATGCTGCCCGATCACGATGCCTTCGAAGACCTGAACGCGCTCCTTGCCGCCTTCGACGACCTTCACGTGCACGCGCACGGTGTCGCCGATTTCGACGGTAGCGCCCTCGGTTCTTCGTCCATCAATCAGTTCGTGTAGTTCTGTCATTCCGAGCCCCTAGCCCATCGGGATGGGGCAATGATACCTCGCATCATCCCCAGCCCGTGTAGAAACGTTCGTTAGATAAAGAGCGGCGCTAGCACCAGCGTAATCGTGCTGAGCAGCTTGACGAGCACGTGGAGCGACGGACCAGCCGTGTCCTTGAACGGATCGCCGATCGTATCGCCGACAACGGCCGCGGCATGCTCCGGCGTGCCTTTTCCGATAACGACCCCATTGGCGTCGCGGAAGTCGCCCGCCTCGATGTACTTCTTCGCGTTGTCCCAGGCGCCGCCGCTGTTGTTGAGCACCGTCGCCAGAATGATTCCCGCGATCGTTCCGACCATCAGGAGTGCTCCGACCGACTGCGCCGCGTCGAGTCCGAGCGCCTTGTAACCCAATCCGAGAATGAGCGATGCGAAGAGCGGGAGCAGACCCGGAAGGATCATCTCCCGGAGGCCGGCCGCGGTGGTGATATCGACCGCGCGCCGGTAGTCCGGGCGGGACGTGCCAGCCATGATGCCCGGGTCCTCGCGGAACTGGCGGCGGACCTCTTCGATGATGGCCGATGCCGCCTTGCTGACCGCGCGGATCGCCAGCGAACTGAAGAGGAAAACCAACATTACCGCGAAGAGCGCGGCAACAAAGACTTCCACCTTCTGAAGCTCAACGGTGAAATGCGTTGCGGTTTGGCAAGCGTTCAGTGCGAAATCGCTAACGGATGGGCCCAGAGCGGCGCGGCATTTCGCCAAGACAACCTCTTCCCCGTATGCCCCGAACAAGAGAAACGCGGCGAGCGCAGCCGAAGCCATCGCATAGCCCTTGGTGAGAGCCTTGGTCGTGTTGCCCACGGCGTCAAGCCTGTCCGTGATCTGGCGAGCCTGACCGCCGGCGCCCGCCATCTCGATCACGCCGTTAGCGTTGTCGGTGATAGGCCCGAAAGTGTCCATCGCGAGAACATAGGCAGCAGTCATGAGCATGCCCATGGTCGCGACCGCGGTCCCGACCAATCCCGCGTCAAACGCGCGGACCCCGAGCTCCGGAGCGGCCTGAGCGCCTAGGTTGTAGGCGGCAAGCAGCGCAACTCCTACGGAGATTGCCGTCGACGCCGTGGTCTCGAACCCCACCGCGATGCCCATCACCACGACCGTCGCGGGACCGGTCTTCGAAGCCTCCGCGATCTCCCGAACCGGTCGCCAGGCGCCCGCCGTGTAGTACTGCGTAATAAAAACGATCACGATGCTGGTTGCGATTCCGACCAGCCCAGAGTAGAAGAACCACATTCCCGTCGAGCCCAGCAAGCTCGTCGTGCAGAAATACAGGGCTATCACTGCGAGGACGACCGAGACGAAGTATCCAAAGTTCAGCGAGTTCATCGGATCCTCGTCCGGGCTGGGCCGCATCTTGGCCCAAAGCGGAACGGCCAGCAGACCGACCATCGTCGCGAACACGCCGAAGGCGCGGACGATGAGCGGGAAGACCACCCATGCATGGTTTCCTGTCACCGTCGCGATGATCACGCCGAGAATCATCGCACCGATGTTCTCAGCCGCCGTGGATTCGAAGAGATCAGCGCCGCGGCCCGCGCAGTCGCCCACGTTGTCACCCACCAAGTCGGCGATGACCGCCGCGTTGCGAGGGTCGTCCTCGGGGATTCCAGCTTCAACCTTGCCCACGAGGTCGGCGCCCATGTCCGCGGCCTTCGTATAGATGCCACCGCCCAACTGTGCAAAGAGGGCAACGAAGCTCGCCCCGAACCCGAATCCCACGATCGTCGAGGGGGTTTTCAACGCGTCGCCGCCGTAGAGAAAGAAGATGCTCGCGACGCCGAGGAGACTCAGCGCCACGATGAGGAAGCCGGAGACCGCCCCTCCCCGAAGAGCCACCGCGATCGCGTCGTTCAGGCTTTTCTGCGCCGCGGCTGCCGTCCGGACGTTCGACTTCACGGCCACGTACATCCCGATGATTCCCGACGCGGCTGAGGCAACCGCCCCCACGAGGAACGCTACCGCGGTCTTCACGCCAATATCGGGAATGATGTGGCCCGATATCGCCTGGAGCACAAAACCAACCACGACCGCGGCCACGAGCGCGATCAGGCCGATGGTTCGATACTGGCGGATGAGGAATGCGGTGGCGCCCTCAAAGATCATGTCTCCGACGGCGCGCATCTCGGGCGTCCCGGTGTCGCGTCGAAGCACGTCCCACGCCAGATAGATCGCAAAGAGCACGGCGGCGATGCCGGCTATCCAGACGACGGGCATCAGGGCCATACGGTATTTCCTCCTTCATTGGCGGATGGCGCGCCATTGCGCCAATGATCCCACTTCGCGCCGCTGGTGGCGCGCGGACCTAAGACACTGTCACCTTGATGGGTCGTGGACGAGGACTGATCGAGTTAGTGAGTTGTAGGCCGCCGGCGATTGGGCAGACGATCTCTGCCTGCTCCCGCTGTGGCCGGGCAAGTTTACCAGCCGGCGAACCGTGTGATCAAGAAGTGACAGGGCACGGGGGATGCCCCGGAGTTGTTGCGCCCAAAGGCGGGCACGCTCTCACCCTAACCCTCTCCCAGACAGCTCCGAGTCAGTCGGACAATCCGGGTTCGCTCTTCGTCACGCGAAGGAGATCGCGAGCCGCGGCACCGGGATCCAGCGCTCGGAACAAAGCGCTCACCACAGCGACGCCGCTCGCCCCGCACGCCAGCACCGATGGCGCGCGCTCTGTCGTTATTCCGCCTATGCCCACCACCGGTACGGCTGATCGAGCACACGCCTGCTCGAGAAGCGGGAGTCCGGCGAACTCCGCGTCGAGCTTTGTGTCCGTCGGAAAGACGGCCCCGAAACCGAGGTAATCGATCCCCGCAGAGATCGCTTCTGGAATCTCGTCGAGGAACGATGCCGATGCGCCCAGCAAGAGATCTGGTCCCAAAAGCCTTCGAGCGGCATCCAATGGGAGGTCGTCCTGACCGAGGTGAGCGCCATCTGCTCCACACGCGAGGGCAATGTCTGCTCGATCGTTGACGATGAGCAGGCCACCCTGATGGTGGATGAGCTCGACGAGGCGGCGGCCGACTACAACACGCTCGCCGTCCGGGCGCGCCTTCTCGCGATACTGGAAGAGCCGAATCCCGGCCGCGAGCAAGCGCGCGACGATACCGAGTAGGTGGTCGACCGGTAGCGCATCGTCGGTAACAGCGTACACTCGGGTCGTGCGCAGCAATTCGTTGAAAGCGGTGGCGCGATCAACCATGGTAATCCTTCAGTGAAGATTCCCCCGTCGGGCCCAATGATAGAATCGCATAGGGAGGCGCATTGCGACTGGACGTGAGCCCACCGTCGTCTCGCGATCCGTGGTTCCGTGCCCTCCTCGTCCTCCTGACGATCATCGCTGGCCTCTACCTCGGGCAGATGATCTGGGGGATATTCGCCCACGTCGGCGATCTGCTGCTGCTGTTCACCATCGCTTGGATCGTCTCATTCGCCCTAGAGCCAACGGTCGCGGGGCTTGCGCGACTGCCTTGGGTGTCCCGTACGACGGCGGTAATTGGCGTCTATCTCCTGGTGTTCCTGGCGTTGACCTCGGCGGTCATCATTCTGCTCCCGGCCGTCGCCGAGCAGAGCGCGCTGGCGGCGGAACAACTTCCGAGGATCGTCGGCCACGTCTCTGGCCTGGGAAGTGGACTGGCGAACTTCCTGGCGTCTCACAACATACAGATCGCCAACTATGCGAACGAGATCCTGCGCCCAATCGAGGCCGCTCTCGTGGCCAACGGCCTTGCCCTGGCTACGGGCGCGGCTTCCATCGTGGCCCAGATTCTCTTGATCGTCGTGCTGTCGGTCTATTTTATGTTGGACGGCGAGCACCTCGGGAACATGCTGCTCTCGGCGGTTCCCTCGCAGTATCGGGACGACTTCCTTTACTTCACCGGGAGCCTACAGCGGTCCTTCGGCGGGTTCCTGCGAGGACAGATCATCCAGGCCCTTTTCTACGGGCTCGGCATCGCCATCATCATGGCGGCGGCCGGCCTGCCGTTCGTCGCCCTGTCCAGCGTGATCGCGGGGCTCGCGATGTTCATCCCGTTCTTTGGGCCCGTACTAGGTGTCATCCCGCCCCTGCTCGTCGTGCTGACCACCGACATAGGGAAGTGGTGGATCGTCCTTCTTCCCTCCATCGCCCTTAATATGGTGGTCGTAAACATCGTGGCGCCAAAGGTGATGAGTCAGCAGATCGGGCTCCATCCGACAATTGTGCTCGCATCGGTGCTAGTTGGCGCCCGAATCGCCGGGCCATGGGGGGCAGTTTTCGGCGCCCCCATCGTCGCGGTAATCGCGAACATGATGTCCTTCTACCGGCTAACCCTCGCGGAGCGAAGAGTGCGTATGGCGGCCGCCAGCGGCGGCCCCACGAGCGACGAACCCGTGGTGGATGAAACCGGCGACAACACTGAACCTGCCGAGCCGGCCGGGACCGACGCGGTAGCTCCTCATCCAGTTCGCGCCGACCGCTGATCTCTCCGCTCGCCCAGACTGATCCGACACAGGAGGCGAAAAGCTATGACCAAAACTGTGCGCAAAGCTGTAATCCCGGCAGCGGGACTCGGCACGCGCTTTCTACCAGCGACCAAGGCTCTCCCGAAAGAGATGCTCCCCATCGTCGACAAGCCCGTAATCCAGTACGTCGTCGAGGAGGCCGTGGCATCCGGCGTCACGGACATCTGCGTCATCACGGCGCAGGCGAAGCGTGCGATCGAGGATCACTTCGACACGCATTACGAGCTGGAGACGCGCCTAGAGGCGTCTGGGCGGACCGAAGATCTCAACTTGATCCGTCGGCTTACGGAGATCGCGAGTTTCGCCTACGTGCGGCAGGGGCAACCCAAAGGAAACGGCCACGCGGTCCTCTGCGCCAGGTCAGTCGTAGGCGATGAGCCCTTCGCGATGATCTGGGGAGACGACATCGTCGACGCGGACCCGCCCTGCCTGCGCCAGATGATCGACGTCTACGAGCAGCACGGTGGCGCCGTGGCGGCGGTCATGCGCGTCCCGGACGCGGACGTCCCGAAGTACGGCATCTTGGATGCCGATCAGATCGGCGACCGCGTCTATCGGATGAAGAGCATCGTCGAGAAGCCGAGGCGGGAAGACGCACCATCAAACCTTGCAACGGTGCACGCGTGGATACTGCCGCCGCGGATCTTCCCGATCCTTGCGGATACCCCCGCTGGGAAGGATGGCGAGATCTGGCTGGTAGACGCGATCATGCGGCTCGCAGAGGAAGAACCGGTGTACGCCATGGAGTTCACCGGCCGCCGATACGACGCGGGGAACAAGCTGGAGTTCCTCCAGGCGACGATCGATTTCGCCCTGCGCCGGTCTGACCTGGGGCCCCCTCTGCGCGAATACCTACGGTCTGTCGTTCGCTAGGCGACTTCTGGGATCTCGTGCTCCTTGATGCCATAGGCATGGTCACCGCGAACGATTTGGCGCAGCACGTCCTGCGGCATGATTAGCCACTGGCATCGTCCGGTGGGACACCACTCTCGTAGCTGCTCCCGAATGTGCTCGAGGGGCATCGGCTGGTTTGCATTGGCCAACAAGATCCGGAACACGGCTTCGAGCGCCGGCATGTCGGGCGTGATGTAGCCACTCTTGCGCGAGCAGCAATCGCGGATGATCGGGATCGGGCGCGCGCCGTACTGGACGCGACGCACTTCGTATGTAACACGTCCGGTTTTTCGGTCGGCGGTCGGATAGCGCTCTTCGGTTTCCTCACCCAAACGCGCCTGGCACTGCGGACACATGCGCGACTGCAGGATGTCCAGGAACATCAGATCGTGCTGGTCATACCAGTCCGAATCGATGAAATACCGTTCTTCAACTTCGGGTTCCGCTAAGGAAACCTCTTCTTCCTCGAGCTCCATCACATCGTCCTCCTCTCACGTTTTGACCCTCGCGTCGGGTTACGCCCTCACCCTAACCCTGCTCCCAGAGGGAGCAGGGAGCTTCCTAGCGATCGGCGAGAAAACCCAAAGCCGAGCGAATCAAATCTTCCACCGAGTCGACGGTTGCGACTCCATCCACCGCGCGCTTAGCCTCAATGCCCGTGTAACCCATAGCCATGAGCGCCGTGATCGCCGCGGTCTGCGCGCCCGTCTCTTGTTCTACGTCCGCCTCCACGAGCGGGATCTTCCCCTGCAGGTCGGTGATTATTCGAGCGGCAACGCGGGCACCGATACCCTGCGCGCGCGTCAGTAGGTGCGAGTCTCCCTGGTTGATGGCCCGTCGGATCTCCGACGCATCCAGAGCCGACAGAATGGCCATCGCCGCCTTGGGACCAACCCCCGATACCGTCATCAACAACTCGAACAACTCCAACTCGTCGCCGCCGCGGAAGCCGTACAGCGCCAACTGATCTTCGCGAACGTATAGGTACGTCCTCAGTGCCAGATCTTGGCCTACCGACACCATCGAAGCTGTCCGTCCCGGTACCGACACTCGGACATCGACGGGACCGAGGGTTAGCACTAAACCACTCGACTCGATGCGCTGAACGACGCCTCGTAGGCCCGCGATCATCAGGCGCGGGCAAGGGCCTGGTCGACCAACGCCCTCATGCCTGCTCCACGAGCATGGCATACCGCGACGGCCAGGGCATCCGCGGCATCGTCCGGCGAGGGAAGTCGATCGAGACCGAGCAGCAGGCAAATCATCTCCTGAACCTGCCGCTTACTTGCTTTCCCGTACCCCGCAACGACCTGCTTGACCGCAGACGGGGTGTATTCCGCGTACTCGATGTCCGCGCGTACCGTCGCCAGCATGGCCACACCACGAGCTTGGCCCACGGCGACGGCCGTGGTCACGTTCCGCGAGTGGAACAGCGACTCCATGGCCACGTCCGTGATCGGGAATCGGTCGACGAGATCCTGCAGCTCCGCGTAGATCATTCGAAGCCGCGACGGGAGCGCCATACCGGCAGGCGTTTGAACGCACCCGTGCGCGAGATGGGTGAGCGAGTCTCCCTTCGCTCGTACAACGCCGTACCCGAGCAGGGCGATTCCCGGGTCGATACCCAGAATGGTACGGGCGTCCTCGATCAACGCTGCTCGTACTCTGCGAGCGCTTCCTCAGAGATCTCGAGGTTGGTGTAGACCTTCTGGACGTCGTCGAGGTCTTCCAGGCGCTCCATCAACCGTAGGGTGGCTGCGGCTTCCTTCGGGTCCAGGGAGATCGAGGTTTTCGGCACCATCGCAAGCTCGGCGCCCGTGACGTTCGCGTCCTGTCCCGCGAGCGCGGTTCGCGCCTTGTCCAGATCGACTGCCGCTGTGTAGACCTCGACGATGTTTCCGTCGACACGCACGTCTTCCGCACCCGCGTCGATCGCCTGGAGGCTGATGTCGTCAGTGTCCGCGCCGTCCGCCTCGACCGTCAGGACTCCGAACTGGTCGAACATCCAAGCGACGCATCCAGCCTCGCCGAGGCTGCCACCCGCGCGGGTGAAAACACTCCGCACCTCTGCCACGGCGCGATTGCGGTTGTCTGTCAAGACCTCGACGAGGAGCGCCGCTCCACCCGGCCCGTACCCCTCGTACGTGATCTCGTCGAGGGAGGCGCCATCAGGCCCGCCAGCGGCGCGCTTGATGGCCCGGTCGATCGTATCGATCGGCATGTTCGCCGCCCGCGCACGGTCCACGGCGAGACGGAGTCGGGGATTCGCATCAGCGTTGGGGCCGCCCTCGCGAACGGCGACCGAGATCTCTCGGCCAAGCTTCGTAAACGCCTGGCCGCGCTTGACGTCCGTGACGCCCTTCTGCCGCTTGATCTGAGCCCATTTGGAATGTCCCGACACAGCGCTTCCTTGTCCGTTCCTCAGGATCCGGCGTTGCCAGCGCCGCACGGAGCGCCAAATCTGGCCCCCGTGGAACCGATTTTACCACGCAGGCCGCGAGTATGAAGTGCTTCTAGGCCTGAACGCCATCGCAATGACGAGTCCTGCGACAAATCCGCCGACGTGCGCCCAGAATGCGACTCCGCCCGTCTGCTCCGTCTCGACTCCCAGCGAGGCGAGGCCCGAGAAGAGTTGGGTGACGAACCAGAAGCCGATCAAGATCACCGCGGAGATTCGCGGAAATGTAATGAAGGGCCCGATGAAAAGCATGGTCCGAACCGCGGCATGGGGAAAGATCAGGAGATACGCTCCCAGAACGCCGGCCACCGCCCCGCTGGCTCCGATGCTCGGAACTGTCGAGGTTGGGCTGACAGCCACCTGCGCCAGTCCGGCGAGAACGCCGCACGTCAGATAGAACGCGATGAACCTCATGTGTCCGAAGGAATCCTCGACGTTGTCACCGAACACCCAGAGGTAGAGCATGTTGCCGATGATGTGCATGAAGCCACCGTGCACGAACATCGAAGTGAACAACGCGATGTAGGGAATGCCAGGGGTAACGGCTGGAGGCGGAAGGTCGACCCCCGTCACGATTTCCAAGGGGACTACACCGACAGCCTGCATGAAGCGATCCAATTGCCTCGGGCCCAAGGTCAGCTCGTAGACGAATACCAGGACATTGATGAGGATGAACGTAACGGTTACCCAGGGGAACGATCGTCGCGGCGGATCATCGGCGATCGGAATCACATCGGCTCCCTTCATTGGGTCTAGGCGCGGGGTCTCGGCGCGGGGTCTCGGCGCGGGGTCTCGGCGCGGGGTCTCGGCGCGGGGGCGTCGGAGCGCCCGGAACCCTCTGCTATATTAATGCGACTCCGGAGGACGAAAGGTAAAGCAGCGCTGCGATTCGCCCTCCTACCATGGATCACACAAAGGAGTGAATCATGAAGAGCTATACGGCTGAAGCGATTCGCAACGTCGGTCTATTCGGGCACGGTGGTGCCGGCAAGACGACTGTGACCGAAGCCTTGCTCTTCCACTCCGGCGCGATCAACCGTCAGGGAAAGGTCGACGATGGCACGGCCACGACTGACTACGACCCCGACGAAACCAAGCGAAAGATGTCCGTCAGCGCCGCACTGGCTCCCCTCGAGTGGCGCGACACCAAGATCAACCTCATCGACGCGCCTGGTTACGCCGACTTCTTCGGCGAGGTCGTCCAAGCGATGGCAGCGGCCGAGAGCGCCATTATTGTCGTGGACGGTCTCTCGGGTATCCAGGTAGGCACCGACGCCGCATGGCGGCAGGCGAACGCGAACAGACTTCCCCGCATGGTCTTCGTAAATCGCCTCGAGCGGGAAAACGCGGACTTCAACCAGGTCTTCGACCAGCTCCGCCAGCGCCATGGAACCGGCGTGTTGGCCCTTACGATCCCCATCGGTTCAGAGCACTCACTCCGCGGAGTCGCCGACATTATCGGCCAGCAGGCGATCTTGGACGAGAAAGGCAAGCCCGAGCCCCTGCCCGAAGACGTGGCGGCGGACGTGGCGCGCTACCGTGAGATGCTCATCGAGTCCGCGGCCGAGCTGGACGACGACCTGCTCGCGAAGTACTTAGAAGAAGGGGAGCTTTCCGACAACGAGATCCGCTCCGCCATCAAGAAGGGTCTGGCTGAGAACCGAATCGTTCCCGTCCTGGCCGGTTCGGCCATGCAGATCCGCGGCATCCGATCGCTTCTCGACGCCATCGTCGACTATGCGCCGTCGGCAGCGGAGGCGCGATCGCGCGTCGAAGAGGGCAGCGCCGCGGATGGCACCGCGGCCCTCGTCTTCAAGACCGTCTCCGACCCGTTCATCGGCCGACTTAGCTTCCTCCGGGCGTTCTCCGGGGACATCAAGTCCGACAGCCACGTGTGGAATCCGGAGCACCGCAAGGAGGAGCGTGTCGGCCAGCTCTTCCTGATGCGTGGCAAGACCCAGGAGCCGGTCACGGTCATTCCGAGGGGAGACATCGGCGTCGTCGCGAAGTTGAGCGAGACCGGCACCGGCGACACGCTGACCACGAAGGATCACCCGATCACCCTGCAACGGATTCCGTTCCCCGAGCCCGCATATTCGGCGGCGATCCAGCCGAAGACAAAGAATGACCTCGAAAAACTCAGCCCATCCCTCGCTCGTATGACCGAAGAGGACCCCACCCTGTCGGTCCATCGGGAAGCAGCGACAGGAGAGCTGATCCTGTCTGGTCTCGGCGAATCTCACCTGGACATCGCCTGCGAGCGCATGCAGCGCAAGTTCAGCGTGAACGTGACCCTCAGCACCCCGCGCGTTCCGTACCGGGAGACGATCCGCGGATCGGCAAAGGCGGAGGGCCGCTACGTTCGCCAGACCGGCGGCCATGGCCAGTACGGCGTCTGCTGGGTGGAGCTCGAGCCGCTACCGCGCGGCGGCGGATTCGAGTTCGCCGACAAGATCGTGGGCGGCGTCGTCTCCCACAGCTACCGCCCTGCCGTCGAGAAGGGCATCAAAGAGGCGATGGAGGAAGGCGTGCTGGCCGGCTACCCGATGGTCGACATCCGCGCGATTCTCTACGACGGCAAGGAGCACCCGGTCGACTCGTCTGAGATGGCGTTCAAGATTGCCGGCTCGCTTGCCTTCAAGAAAGCCGCAACTGACGCGGGCGTAGAGCTGCTCGAGCCGATCATGGACGTGGAGATCACCGTGCCCGACGATTTCACGGGCGAAGTGATCGGCGACCTGAACACGAAACGCGCCCACGTTCACGGGATGAGCCCAGGGGACGGCATAACGACCGTATCGGCGGACGTACCGCAGTCGGAAATTCTGCGGTACGCCACGGACCTGCGGGCGCTAACCCAGGGTCGCGGCTCCTATACCGCGCACTTCTCGCACTATCAGGAAGTGCCTTCCCACGTCGCCCAGCAGCTCGTCGAGAAGCTCAAAGCCGAGCACGCAGGGGAGCACAAGCCAGGGGAGCACAAATAGAGCGCCGCGGCGGGGATTGTCTCAGCCGCAGCTACAGTTGCCGCCGCAGGCGCAACCACCACCGCCCATCATCGCGCCCTCGCCGTTGACGACGCCGGCGATGAGGGACAATGTGCGTAGCGCGCCTTCGTGGCCGCCCGGGCAGACCGCCGGATCGGCCGACTTGCTGATCGGTTGAAGCTTCTCGAACTTGGTCTCGCAGGTCCGGCAGAAGTACTCGTAAACAGGCATGGATCCCCCTTATCTCGTGTCTGGACGCCTATCGCTGCGCAGCGAGGCGGCGGCCCTCCTCGACATCTTTCTTGATCTGCAGCCGCAGGTCCTCGAAGCTCGGAAACTTCCGCGTGCCCCTCAACTGATGGAGAAACGCAACTCTCATGCGAGCGCCGTACAGGTCGCCATCGAAGTCCAACACGTGGGTCTCCAGTAGGCGCTCGGACTCGTCGAAGGTGGGCCGCCCTCCGAGGTTTACCACGCCGTAACGCTTCTCGCCGCGGTCGGACGGCGAGGAACCGTTGTCTTTTGGCCCGCTGACCACGTGGACTTGGACGAAGTAGACTCCGTCGGCCGGAAGCGCACGGCCCGGCGGGGGCGCAACGTTTGCCGTCGGAAACCCGAGCTCTCGCCCTCTCCGCGCGCCCGACTCAACCGGTCCCTCGATCGCGTATGGTCGCCCGAGCAGCGTTGCGACCAGTTCCACGTTCCCATCCGCGAGCGATTCGCGGATCCAGGTGCTGCTGATGCTTCGCCCTTCGTGAGTCAGAAGCGGGACGGCGGTCACCGAAAAGCCCCTCGACTCTCCGATCGCCGAGAGCACGTCGACGGTGCCTGCGCGATCGTGGCCCAGGGCAAAGTCCGACCCGACCCAGAGCTGCCGAAGATCCCACGATTCTCGGATGGCGTCGATGAACTCTTCGGCGGACTGCGCAGCAACCCGCGGGGTGAACTCCACGATGTTGAGTCGGTCGACCCCTTGCTCACGTAGCAAGCTCTGGCGTTCCTCGATGGTCGAGAGTGCCGCACAGGGATGCTCGGGATGGAGCAACGACTCTGGATCTGGATCAAACGTCACGCAAGCAGGGACGAGATCGCGCGATCGAGCGGCGTCGACCATCTGATGGATCAGATCCTGGTGACCTCGATGGACGCCATCGAAGACGCCGATGGTCAGAGCGACCGGCGGTCGGCCTTCCTGCACGCGTTCACCTCAGTCTTCGTCGTCGCGAGATGGATCGGCGCCCGAGACCAGCCCGAGCACTGGCTGCCAGAGATCACCCTCGATTTTGTGGGCGAACCCAAGAAGCTCGCCGCTCGGAGCATAAACGCGAGAAGCAAAGAACCCCGCGGATGAGTTCCTCTCCGGCCTGTTCGAGTCGCCCGATCCTGATACGTCGGTTGGTCCGGCCACGTCCGACCACCGCGACTGCCAGCGTCGCCCGTAAACGAAGTCTAACGAGCGAGACGGACTCGCGACAATGCCCGGAGCATCCAACGCGGCGACGTCTACCGGCCATAGCGCCGCCTGCCACTCAGCACGCGCGACGAGCTCGTCGAACTGCCCAAGATCGATGGCGTCCGCGATTCCGAACGGTCCCACTCTGAGCCGCACGAGACTCGCCATGTGCGCCCGAGAGTCCATGGCCTCTCCCAGATCTCGAGCGATCGACCTGATGTACGTTCCGGAGCCGCACTGGATTCGGAGTGAGAGGAGAGGTGGGCGCCAGACCGCGACCTCAATCGCATCCACGCGCACCCGGCGCAGCGGCATTTCTGTGACCAACCCCTTGCGCGCCGCCTGATACCCGCGCTGCCCCCCGACGTGGACCGCCGAGTACGCCGGGGGGCGCTGGTCGATCGGCCCGACGAAGCGAGCCAAGACCCGTTCGATGTCGTCGAGTTGGAGATGATCCGTGGACCCGGTCAAGATCACCACTCCTTCGGCGTCGTCAGTGTCGGTTGCAGACCCGAAGGCGACATCGGCCCAGTAGAGCTTGGTGTCCCAGGTGCGGCTCGAGACAGTTCGGGTCGCCCGGCCTATTGCGACGGGCAACACGCCAGAAGCCGCCGGATCAAGGGTCCCCGTGTGTCCTAAGCGCTTCTGACGCGTCAGGCGGCGGATTCGCCCGACGACGTCGTGGGACGTCATTCCCGGTGGCTTGAGGATGTTGAGATATCCGTCGGGGATGCTACTTCGCCCTTCGGCCGCGCTTGGCGGGCTCCGTTAGTGAGAGCCGGCCGCGACGGCTTCAGCCTCGGAGACGCCACGTTGTAGCTCCTCCGCCACGAGAGGAAGCAACCGCCGCGCCGCCTCGTCAGCCGGAGCCATGATCGTGCAACCGGCTGCCCGCTGGTGACCGCCTCCGCCGAAAGCCCCCACGATGCGCGTCGCGTCGATACCCGGGAGCGTGCGCATGCTGACCTTGGTCTCACCTGGATGCAGCTCTTTCAGCACGATCGCCACGCGCGAGTCCTTCGAAGAGAGCAACAGATCGACCAAGCCTTCGCTGTCTTCCATGGTCGCATCGGCGGCGAGCATGTCACCGGTGACCTTCGTCCAGACCACCCCGTTTTCGGCCTGCATGTGATCGAGGGCTGCACCCCAGAGCCTGAGGGCCGAGAGGGGACGCGTCTTCAACATCGACTCGACCGTCGCATAAATCGGCGCACCCGCCGCGGAGAGCCGATAGCCCAACAGAAGGGAGCGCGGGGATGTGTTCTCAGTCCGAAACGCCTGGGTGTCGGCGACGAGCGCGGTCATCAGACACGTGGAGCTCGACGGGTCGAGGTTGATGCCGCTGGCATCCAAGATGTCGACGACGACCTCGGCCGTCGCAGCGGCAGCGGGATCGATGTAGTTGACGTTGCCGAAGCGCTCGTTCGTAAAGTGGTGATCGAAGACGATCACCTGGCACTGCGGCAGCAGCGCGCGGTGGACGTCGTAGAACGCCGCCATGCGATCAGCGGCAGGCGTGTCCATGACGAGGACAGCGTCGCCCGGCTCCAGAATCGGGTCCACGTGCGTGCCAGCCGCGATACGATCCGGGAAATGGCGGATCGCATCGATCCCAGGGAGAGAGGGCGCGAACGATGGCAAACGACCGATGCACACGGGCGTGGCGTCGAAGCCCTCGCGCCGCAGCAGGTTGTACATGCCCATCGCCGAGCCAAGCGCGTCGCCATCAGGGTCGACGTGAGCCGTGATGAACACCCGTCGCACTCCCGCGAGCGCTTCACGAAGCCCGATCGGGGGCTGATATGGTCCTCGGTCGAAGGCTTCACTCACTTTGGATCTCCCGCAATAGCTCCTGAATACGTGCGCCTTCGGCGATGGTTCGGTCCAGACGGAACTCAAGCTCTGGCGTACGGCGCAGATTCAAGCGCGCGGCCAACTCTCGCCTGAAGAACGACGTCGCACGCCTGATGGTCGCGAGCGTCTCCTCGGCCTCCTTCTCATCTCCTAGCACACTCACGTAGATCCGTGAGGTGGTGAGGTCTGGGGCCGTCTCGACGCCCGTGATGCTGATCACGCCGAAGAGGCGAGGGTCTCGAGCTTCACGGCTCAGCAGCTCCGCAAGCTCGTCACGGATCTGGTCGTTGAGCCGATGCATGCGACGTCCAAAAGGCATGGCTGACGCCCTTCCTGAGCTACACCATCTCCTTGGAGTACGTCTGGATCACATCGGCCTCTTGGAAGTCGGCGAATCCGACGATGCTGATGCCACACTCGTAGCCCGTCTGCACCTCACGAACGTCGTCCTTGAACCGACGTAGGTTCTCCAACCGGCCGTCGACTACCAGCTCTTTGCCTCGGAAGACGCGCGCCTGGCTGTTCCGTGTGATCGTGCCAGACGTGACGAAACAGCCCGCAATCGCGCGAGTACGCCCGATCTTGAAGACCTGCCGCACCTCCGCCTCGCCCTGGACGACCTCGTGGTACTCTGGCTCGAGCATGCCGCTGAGCATCTTCTCGATGTCTTCGGTCATGTGGTAGATGACGTCGTACGAGCGGATCTGAACGCCCTGGGCATCGGCAGCACGTTTGGCGCCTGGCTCGACTCGCACGTTGAAGGCGATGACCAAGGCCTTCGAGGCGGCGGCGAGCATGACGTCGGACTCGGTTACGTTGCCGATCTCAGAGCGGATCATCCGCGTCCGGATCTCACGTTGGAGCTGCTCCTGCTCCGCGATCGTCTGGATCGAGCTCGTGAGCGCTTCGAGCGAGCCGCGCACGTCGGCCTTTAGGATGAGATTGAGATCCTTGAGCGTCCCCGCCCGGATCCCCTCCATGATCGATTCGAGCGTTGCCTCGCGCGAGCCACCGGCGGCAGCCGCGTCTGCGGCGCGGCGCCCAGCCTGGCTCAGAACCCGCCCCGCCTTCTCATCCGCGACCACCTGGAACCTGCTGCCCGCTTCGGGCACACCGTCCAGGCCGAGCACTTCGGCAGGCATTGCCGGCTCGGCATGGCGGATGCGCTTCCCCTTGTCGTTGAAAAGCGCCTTGATTCGGCCGGAATAGCCACCGACGACGATGACGTCGCCGACGTTTAGCGTGCCGTTTTCCACGAGCACACTGGCGACCGGACCACGAGCCTTATCCAGCTTGGCTTCGATCACCGACCCGACCGCGGGCCGGTTGGGATTCGCCTTATAGCTGCCCATCTCCGCGACGAAGAGAATCATCTCGAGGAGGGTCTCGACGCCCTCGCCCGTCCGAGCGGAAACAGGGACCATGACGGTGTCGCCGCCGTAGTCCTCCACGACCAGGCCGAGCTCGGTGAGCTCCTGCTTGACGCGATCCGGATTCGAGTCCGGGCGGTCGATCTTATTAAGCGCAACGATGATCGGCACACCGGCGGCTCGGGCGTGGTCCGCAGCCTCTCGCGTTTGGGGCATGACGCCATCGTCGGCCGCGACGACCAGCACGGCGATGTCCGTCACCTTGGCGCCTCGGGCGCGCATGGCGGTGAACGCTTCGTGGCCGGGGGTATCGAGGAAGGTCACCAGGTGACCCTGAGCCTCGACTTGATATGCGCCGATGTGCTGCGTGATGCCGCCGGCTTCACCCGCCGTGACACGTGTCTTGCGGATCGCGTCGAGGAGGCTGGTCTTTCCGTGGTCGACGTGGCCCATGACCGTGATGACTGGTGGTCGGGGATGCAGATCCTCGGGCCGATCCTCTTCCTCTTCGGTCTGAGCCGCGTCGAGGTCGAGAGTCATCTCCCGAACCTCGAAGCCGAGGTCCGCTGCGACGATTGCAGCCGTGTCGTAGTCGATTGTTTGATTGATGCTCGCGATGATGCCGTTCTGAAGCAGCTCGCGAATCACGTTCGAAGGGCTCACGCCGGCCTTTTCGGCGAAATCCTTGACCGAAAGGCTTGGGGGCAGGTCGATTGGCCCCTTCGCTACTACAGGGGCGACGGCTGCTGGCGTCTCGGCGGTTTTAGGCGCCGGCCTGGGACCCGATGGCCTTCGCCGTGGACCCGGACGACGTGGAGGTCGATTTCTCATGCCTCCTCCTTATAACGGGACACGCCCTGCGGGGCGGGCCCCATAGGATTTGTGATCTGCTGCAATCTGCTTCCTATCTCATTCATTCATTCTTGCATACGGGAACCGTGTGGCCGTTCAGGCCTGTGCCGAGGTACCCGCCGGTTGCTGCTCGAAGGTCGATGCGGCGTAGCGCTTCAACTCCACGAGATCGGATTCACCGATGGACGTCTTGAGGACGCGCGCGAGTGAGCCAGTGCGCAGCGCGGCGGTCCAGCACTCGGCCCTGGGACAGACGTACGCCCCTCGACCGGCGACCTTTCCCGTTGGATCGACCTGGACAGCTCCGTCCGCTGAATGCACCACGCGCACCATCTCGCGCTTGCCGTGTTGCTGTCGGCATCCAGCACAGGTACGAAGCGGCACGTGCCGCGGTTTCATTCGGTCCCCGGGCTGGTAGTCCCCGGTTTGGCCGGTTCCGGCTCGGTTGGCGCGGTCTCCGCGGAATCGGTCTCGGCGACCTCTGGCGCGGCGCCCTCGACGAACGAAGCCTCCGCCGTGGCTGTCTCGGGTGTTGGATCCTGGGCAAGGATCGCTTGAGCCGGCTGGTCCTCCGTCTCCGCGGGCAGCTCGGCGCTTTCGGCCGCCGCCGCGGTTGCCTCCGTTGGTGATTCATCGGTGGCTGCCGCTGTGTCCTCTTCGGAGCCCAGGGTGCCACCAGCAGCCCACGCCTCCAGCTCCGCGCGAGCGAGGGCGGCGTCCGACTTGATGTCGATCCGCCAGCCTGTCAACCGCGCAGCGAGGCGAGCGTTCTGGCCCTCACGTCCGATGGCGAGGGAGAGCTGCCGCTCGGGCACGACCACCGTGGCGGTCTTCTCGTCGTCGTCGATGTCGACGCGCTGCACCTGCGCGGGACTCAGCGCCGCCGCGACGAATGTCGCGGGGTCCGCATCCCACGGAATGACGTCGATTTTCTCGCCACCGAGCTCGTTCACAATGTTCTGAATGCGCACGCCCCGAAGGCCGACGCACGACCCGACTGGGTCGACACCTTCCTGGTGCGCAAACACGGCGACCTTCGACCGGGCCCCGGGCTCGCGCGCGATGGCTTTGATCTCGACCGTGCCATTGAAGATCTCGGGGATCTCCTGCTCGAAGAGCCGCCGAATCATCATCTTGTGGGCGCGCGAGACCAGGAGCTGCGGCCCCTTGTGGGTCTCGTGGACCTCCACCAGATACACGCGCAGACGCTGGCCCGAGAAGTAGCGCTCACTCTGGACCTGCTCGGACGGAGGCATGATGGCCTCGGTCTTGCCGAGCTCCAGAATCACCGTGCGCTGCTCGATGCGCTGCACGAGCCCGTGGATGATCTCGCCGACACGCTCCGAGAACTCGTCGTAGACCCGCTTACGCTCGGCTTCGCGGAGCTTCTGAACGATGTGCTGCTTGGCGGTCTGCGCGGCGATGCGGCCGAATGACCGCGGCGTCACGTCCTCCCAGACCGTGTCTCCGAGGGCAGCGCTCGGCGAGATGACCTGAGCGCGCTCCACGCTGATCTCGTTCGGCTCCGACGGCGCGTCCACGACCGTCTTCTCCGCAAGGACTCGTGGCTCGCCCGTGGCTGCATCGATCTGAGCTACTACATTCAGGTTCGTGTCGTTGAAATTCCGCTTGTAAGCAGAAACCAGGGCGCTCTCAAGAGCCTCCACGACGATATCGGGCGAAACGCCCTTTTCGGTGGAAAGCATATTGATAGCGGTTAAAAACTCGCCCTTCATCCGCCTATCCCCATCTTCTCCACGACCTCTCGCCGATTGGAGAGCAACAAAAAAGTGGGGAGACCCCACTTCCACAGGCACCTTAACTTCTCCGACATTATATCAACTTGCGAGACCGCACAAAAGCATTCGCTCCACCCATCAAGAGCGCCACGCCCATTTGTACAACTGCACGACCTCAACGGCGTCCCGCGATGTGCGGCCGACCGGTCCGGTGAGCGCCGACATGTGAGCCGTGACGATCGGCGTGTAGTAATGGGCAATCGCGGGAACGTCGAGGGCCCCGCAGACGGTCAATCAGGAGCGGGCAGCAGCTATGCCATAGAACCTTTCGGCGTTCTTGAAGAGAATCGCTTCTTTGTCTTCCTGGGTGAGCTCCTCGTGGTCGCGGATCTCGCCGATCTCTTCTTTGCAATACTCGTTATTCACTTCGTGCGGAAAATCCGAGGAGTAGAGTACCGACTCGGACCCGGCGAACCTGACGGTGTGGGGCAGATTCGCCTCGCCGCCCTCGCAGCCTACGTAGATTCGTCCCGCCTTGATGTGGTCCCGAATGTAGTCGCTGACCTTACGACCCCCGAAGTCGACGAGCTGCTGGCTGGGGCTGTAATCGAAAAAGGTCTCAGACGAGCGGTCGAATCGCTCCATCACGAAGGGAAGCCAGCCAACCCCGCCCTCGAGGAACCCGAACCGCACGTTCGGGAATCGATCGAAGACGCCGTTGAAGACCATGCCCGCAAAGGAGATCATCAGCCCGAATGGGTGCCCCAACGCGTGGATAGGCACGAAGGCGTTCATGTCGTCGAGGCCCATCTGGTTGTGGCAACCGCCGTGGATCGCGACGGCGCACCCCAGGCGGTTCGCCTCCTCGTAGATCGGCCAATACTCTTTGGAGCCGAGGTGTTTACGAAGTCCGTTGGACGGCAGCATCACCCCGGGCATCTTCAGATCGAGGACCACGCGCCGGAGCTCCTCGATCGCAGCTTGCGGCTCCTGTAGCGCCAGGAGGCCCATGCCATACAAGCGCGACGTCTTGGCGAGGAAGATCTCCTGTAGCCAGTCGTTGTAGGCTCGCGTCGTGGCGATGGCCCAATCGGGGTTGGTGATCTGGCCGCACGCCAGCCCGGCTGTCGGGTAGAGCACCGCGGAGCTGATTCCAACGTCGTCCATGAACTCGACCCACTCACCGGGCCCTACGGCTTGGAACGAGCCCGGAGTCGACCGACTTCCCTGGGAATGCAAATGGTCCAACGGCGGGAACGGAGCTCGCTGAGCCGTGTCGAACGGTAGGAACTTGTTGATCCCCGCGCTGTCCTCGAGGACGTGTCCATCGCCGTCGATGATGCGATCGGTGCTCATGATCTGTCGGCTCCTTTTCCTAACACTTGACGGGACGGCAAAAGCCGGCCACCCGGCACTCGCCCCAACGGGCAGTAGGGGGCACGTGCCGCCGTCCCATGTGACGAACGATGCGGCCAGTGTAGCGTCAGTGCTGCTGCGAGTAAACACCGACCAGATCCGAAGCCATGATGGCGTCGCCGAGGCGCGCGCGGTTGGATTCCGCGGCTAACGGATCCCGAAGTCGATGGACATCGGCGGGGTGACGAAATCGTTGAACGAGATCAGCACCATCAGCGATAGGAGCACCGCCATCCCAACGAGGTGAATGAGGCCCTCCCTCTCGGGCGACACGCGTTTTCCCCGAACCGCCTCGATAGCGACGAACAGCAAACGCCCACCGTCCAATGCCGGAAGCGGGAGCATGTTTGCGACCGCGAGGCCGGCGCTGAACGCACCCGTGATGAGCAGGACCGGGAACCACCAGCCACTGGTGAGAACAGCCTTGGTCGCCTCGGCCGCCACTTGCGTCATTCCTGGCAGGCCGATCGGCCGAACGACATCGGGAGAGATCTGTCCGCGGAGCGCCATGACCGGCGCGATGAACGTATACGAGACGATCCCGACGGATCTCTGGACACCGAAAGCGAGGGACTCGACCGGCCCATGGGGAACGGGATTCGCGCGAGCCCGCAGTCGTATTCCCAATGGTCCCTGACCCTCGGGATACTGGTCACGTGGGGTCGTCACGACATCGATCTCCTGACCGCCGCGGTCGATCGTGATCCGAACTGGCTGTCCCAACTTCTGCGCGGACTGCTCGCGGAAACGCTCCAGTGAGGAGATCGGGGCGCCATCGAGGCGGAGGATCACGTCGTTTGACTGGAGCCCCGCGCTCGCCGCGGGCGACTCGGCGATGACTTCCGCGATCTCGACCTGGACATTGTTCGGGTCGGGCCAGCCAGACGCGTACGCCAGACTGAATGCCAGAATGGCGACGAGGAAGTTCATAGCGGATCCGGCCACGAGAACCAGCGCACGAGTGCGTTTCGACTTCGCGGCGAAGCTACCAGGGTCGGAAGGGTCCTCCTCGCCAAGCATCTTCACGTACGCGCCGAGGGGGATGAGGTTGAGTGAATATTGGACGCCTCCCTTGTTGAACGAGAACAAGCGCGGCGGGAAGCCGACGGCGAACTCTTCGACGACGATGCCACTTCGTTTGGCCACGATGAAATGTCCAAACTCGTGCGCGATCATCAGAAAGCCCAGGATCGGGATTATCGCGAGGTAGTTGAGGATCTCCACGGTCTAAGCTACTCCATGCCCGGCGCGCCCGGGACTGCTTCAGTTCGCGCCACCGCGGCCATAGGTTGCCGTGGCGACCAATTCTCGGCACGTCTCCCGTGCCCATGCATCGGCAGCAAAAAGATCCGCCACATCCTCGCCAGACTCCTGATATCGATCGAGGGTGGCGGCGACAAGGGGCACGATCTCGGTAAACCTTACTTCCCGGTGCAGGAATCGTTCCACTGCAACCTCGTTTGCCGCATTCAGTACGGCCGGATACAGCCCGCCGGATGCGGCAGCGCTTCGTGCCAACGGAACCGCAGGATAACGATGCTCATCAACTGGCTCGAACGTCAACGCGCCGAGGTGAGGTATGTCGAGCTGAGGAAGATCCACGTCAACGTGGGCCGGGTGCACCAACGCCGCGGTTATGGGGAGGCGCATGTCGGGCACAGCAAGCTGCGCCTTCACCGATCCGTCGCAGAAGACCACCATCGCATGGACGATGCTCTGGCGATGAAGCGCGAGCTGTACCTTCTCAGCAGGACACCCGAAGAGCCAGCTCGCCTCGATGATCTCCAGGCCTTTGTTCATCAACGTGGCGGAATCGACGGTAATCTTTGGCCCCATCGACCAGGTCGGGTGCTTCAAGGCTTGCTCGGGCGTGGCGTCCGCTAGATCCTCGATCGGCGTGTCGCGGAACGCCCCTCCCGACGAGGTCAGGACCAACGCAGTCACCGTGGCGATGTCTTCTCCCCGCAGGCACTGCCAGATCGCGCAATGCTCCGAGTCGATCGGCAGGATCGTCCCCCCATGGTCGCTCGCCGTGCGCGTCACCAACGCTCCCGCGCTGACGAGCGTCTCTTTGTTCGCAATCGCAACGGTCTTTCCCGCTCGCAGAGCCACGAGGCAGGCCGTCAGACCCGCCAGACCGGGGGTCGCCAGCACGACAAGATCCGGGCTCGTCGCCTCGATGAGGTCGTCTAGGGCGGTCGGACCACGGAGAAGTTGGGTGTTGGCCCGGTCACCAGACTCGACGGGGTCCGCGACGGCCGTGAAGGACGGGGACCAGTGTTGAACCTGGGCTTCGAGCGCAGGGGACCAATGACCAGCACCAAGGCCCACGACTTGGAAACGCTCGTCGGCGCCATCCCGCTGATTCAGCCGCTCCAAAACGTCGAGGGTCTGCGTACCCACGGACCCGGTGCTTCCGAGCACGACAACGCGCCTCACCTGGACGGAATCCTGTCGGTAATGAGGATGTACCAATAAGCAAAGAAGCTCGAGAACAAGAGGCTGTCGATTCGGTCGAGGAGCCCACCGTGGCCGGGCATGATCCAGCCCGAATCTTTGGCACCGAGGTGGCGCTTGATCACCGATTCGGCCAGATCGCCAACGATTGCGGCACCAGCCACGATGAGCCCAAGCCCCAGAAATCTCACGCTGATGTCCCCCATGACCGCGCCGCCGGCCAGCGCCGCGACCGTTGCGGCGACGAACCCCGCGACCGTTCCCTCGATGGACTTCTGGGGGCTGATGCTCGGGGCCAACTTGTGCGCGCCCCACTGCCGCCCGACAAAGTAGGCGGCGGTATCGCACGCCCACGTCGCACCGAGGATGAGCGCCAGCCATCCCAGCCCATCGGCGCGCTCGCGCAATGAGATGCTCGGAGCGAGGAGAACGCCGACGTAGAGACCAGACGCGATAGACAACCCCCAGCCGGCGATTGCCATCGTCGCGCCGCCCGACAGTGTCCGCTCGCCACTCGCATCAGTGGCGACGGACGTCGTGGGCATCGCTCTTGCGAGCCAGATAAGGCCGCCGACGATCGTTAGCCCCAAAAGCGCGATCCCGACCTCGGTTTCGTGAACGGCGGCCGCCAGCGGAAAGGACCACGAAGCCCCGAGAGTGAGGTAGGGGGACGCGGGTACGCCGCCGCGGCGCTGCAGCACGCTGATCTCCCAAGCTGACAGGCCGGCGACGGTCAGAACGAGGGCCACGAACCACGAGCCGCCAACATAGGTCGTCGCGGCAACGAGCGATCCGGCGATAACGCCGGTGATGAGCCGCGCGAGCAAGCCGCCGGGGCCTCGCGCTTTGGGCGCTGATTCTGTGGGCGTGGTCAGTATGCGCACATGCACGCGCTGCGGCGGCCTACGAGCCGTTTCGTCGTTTTGGGCCTGGTCGGCCACCGAACCGCCGGTGGCGCTGGCTGAAGTCTTCCAAGGCCCCTCGGAACCTCCCGACGTCGAAATCCGGCCAATACACGTCCGTCGACCAGTACTCAGCATACGCTGCCTGCCACAGCAGGAAATTGCTGAGGCGCGCCTCGCCGGCCGTCCGAATGATCAGGTCGGGATCGGGCATGCCGGATGTGTCGAGATTCATCGAGATGAGATTCTCATCGACGTCGGCCGGAACCACACCGGTCGCGACGATACGCTGAACGGCGCGGACGATCTCGGCCCTGGCACCATAGTTGAACGCGACGTTCACGATGAGTCGGTTGTTCGCCTGGGTCGACTCCACCGCGTTGCGGATCCGCTCGGCCAGCGAGGGCGGCACCTGATCCAAGGTGCCGATGTGCCGAATCTGGACGCCCTGACGGCCAAGCTCCTGCGTCTCGCGGTCGATGACGTCACTCAAGATCGCGAAAAGCGCATCGATCTCTTCGTAGGGCCTCTGCCAATTCTCGGTCGAGAAGGCGTAGAGGGTCAGGATCTCGACACCAACCTCGACGCAGGTCTCGATGATCCCGCGGACGTTTTCCGTGCCGGCCCGATGGCCCACGGCGCGCGGCAGACCACGCTCGGCAGCCCATCGTCCGTTCCCATCCATGATGATCGCGACGTGGGTTGGAACTACGATTTCTGGCTCGACCACAGGACCCGTGCTCGAGTTTTGCTTCATCAGGGCTCCAGGATCTCCCGCTCCTTGTTCTTCGCGATCTCATCCACTTGAGCCACAAACCGGTCGGTGGTCTTCTGCAACTGCTCTTGTCCGCGCTTCAGCTCGTCTTCGGACATCGTCTTGTCCTTCTCCTCTCGGCGGAGTGACTCGACGGCGTCGCGGCGACAGTTGCGGAGGGCCACACGGGCCTCTTCGGCTCGCTTCTGCACGAGCTTCACCAGCTCTTTGCGGCGGTCGTCGTTGAGCTGCGGGATCGAGAGACGAATCACCGTCCCGTCGTTGTTCGGGTTGAGCCCCAAATCAGACTTCTGAATGGCCTTCTCGATGGCCGCGAGTGCGTGACGATCCCAAGGCTGGATCGTGATCAGGCGAGGCTCGGGGGCAGAGATGGTCGCCAACCCATTCACGGGCGTTGGCGTGCCGAAGTAATCGACAAGCACACGGTCCAAGATCGCTGGGGTGGCTCGTCCCGTGCGGATCGTGGCGAGCTCGTGCTTGAACGCCTCGATGCTCTTCTGCATCTTGTCCTGCGCTGTCTTCTGGGCGTCATCCACGGTCATGATTCGCCTCCACCCGTTCAGGAGATGAGTGTGCCGACCTCTTGCCCCTCGAGCAACCGCTCGAGGTTCTGCGGATTGGAGAGATCGAACACGATGATTGGTAGCTGGTTGTCCATGCACAGCGAGAGCGCCGTGCTATCCATCACACCCAGGCCCTGCGACAGCGCGTCGATATACCCGAGGCGATCATACCGCTGTGCGGCCGGATTGATGAGCGGGTCATCGGTGTAGACACCGTCCACGCGATTCTTGGCCATGAGCAAGACGTCGGCGTTGATTTCGAGGGCACGCAGCGCCCCCGCCGTGTCGGCTGTGAAGAAAGGGTTACCGGTACCAGCGGCGAAGATCACCACGCGGCCTTTTTCAAGATGTTGGATCGCCGCTTCGCGAATGTAGGATTCCGCGACTTGCGCCATCGTGATAGCCGACTGCACGCGGGTCTCGACGTCGAGCTGCTCCAGCGCACCCTTGAGGGCGAGAGCGTTGATAACCGTCGCGAGCATACCCATGTAGTCCGCAGTCGCACGATCGAGGCCGGTCAGCGAGGCTTGCTCACCCCGCCAGATGTTGCCCCCACCAACCACCACGCCAACTTCGACACCGAGCTGCCGGATACTGCGGATCTGAGAGGCGACGTAATTGACGACGCCCTGATCAATGCCAAACGCAGCATCGCCCTGCAACGACTGTCCACTCATCTTGAGCATGACGCGGCGATACGGGGCGCGCGGCATCTAGGAGCCTAGTTCGTATCGCGTAAACCGCCGAATGACGACATTCTCGCCAGTCTTCGCAGCGGTCTCGCGCACAAGATCAGCGATCGTCTTTTTTGGATCTTTGATGAACGGCTGCTGCATGAGCGGCAGCTCGTCGTCCGTTGGCGCGGAACCCTCAGCGGGCTCCGCCTCACCGACGGTGGAGGGATTGGTGGCCGCGATCTGCATGGCAACATCATGGGCAAGCGTTTTGAAGTCTGGCGTTCGCGCGACGAAGTCCGTCTCGCAGTTGATCTCCACCATCACACCGATTTTGCCGCCGGCGTGGACGTAGGTCTCGACGCAGCCTTCCATAGCTTGCCGTCCGGCGCGCTTCGCGGCCTGTGCAAGCCCTTGCTCCCTCAAGATCGCGATCGCCCGATCGATATTGCCGTCGGCCTCAACGAGCGCGCGCTTGCAATCCATCACGCCCGCGCCGCTTTTTTCGCGCAATTCTTTTACCCGGTCGGCGGATATCTCCACCCCGTGCTCCTTTCTCGATTCAAAAAGTTCAGGACTATTCCCGAGGAGCGGCCGCAACCTCTACCGGCGCTTCTGCCGGGGTCTCGGCCTGACCACCCGTGTCGGCACCCAGGAACGCGGCCTCCGCGACCGCCGTCACATCGGCGGCAACGGCGGCGACATGCGCCGCCTCGTCCGTATCCGTATCTTCGTCGCCTTCCTCAGCTTCGTCCTCGGCCGTCTCGATCATCGCCGTGGCTGCCTCGCGGATCTTATTCCCCTCGAGGGCCGCATCTGCGATGCGGCTAGTCACAAGACGGATGGCACGGATGGCGTCGTCGTTGGACGGGATCGGATAGTCGACAACCGTGGGGTCACAATTCGTGTCGACCATGGACACGATCGGGATCTCGAGACGCAAGGCCTCGGCCACGACGATGTGCTCACGCTGGGGATCTACGATGAAGACCGCGTCGGGAAGACGGGTCAAGTGGCGGATGCCGCCCAATAGCTTGTTCAGCCGCTCGATCTGATCCTCGAGATGAGTCGCCTCCTTCTTGGGCAGGCGCTCGAATTCACCGGCCAGCTTGCGCTGCTCGAGCTCGTCGAGGCGACGGATTCTCGTCTGAATGGTCTGGAAATTTGTAAGCATGCCGCCCAGCCAGCGCTGGTTGACATATGGCATCTCGGCGCGGCTCGCCTCCTCGCGGATGGCGTCCTGCGCCTGCTTCTTCGTGCCGACGAAGAGGATCTTTCCACCGTCGACAGAAAGGTTCTTCACCCACTCCATCGCCTCGTCGAGACGACGGACCGTCTGCTGGAGGTCGATGATGTGGATGCCGTTGCGCTCCGTGAAGATGAAAGGTCGCATTTTGGGGTTCCACCGTCGCGTTTGGTGGCCAAAATGGACGCCGGACTCCAGGAGCATTTTCATTGAAACAGTAGCCACGGTCTTGCTCTCCTTCGTTGATCTCCTCCGCCGTCATCAACCTGGGTGGAACCTTGCGGCACGGCCACAACAGTCCGACGGCGTGTGTACTTAGCCAGGGGCTGCCCGGATTATAGCAACCCTAAAGGATGAAGCGGTTCAGGTCGTCGTTCGCGACGATCTCGGCGGTGCGCTCGCGAACGAAGCCCCGATCTACCGACACGGTGGACCCCGAAAGGTCCGGTCCTCGGAACGAAACGTCCTCCAGCACCTGCTCCAGGATCGTCGACAGGCGTCGCGCGCCGATGTCCTCGATGCGACGGTTGCAGCTCGCGGCGATCTCTGCCATCTCGTCGATCCCGTCCGGCGTGAACTCCAGCGTCACCCCTTCGATGGACAAGAGCGACTGGTATTGGGCGCACAGTGAGTTCTCCGGTTGAACGAGGATTGCTTCCAAGTCTTCCTTGGACAAGGCCTCGAGCTCGACACGGAGCGGGAATCGCCCCTGGAGCTCGGGGATCAGGTCCGACGGCTTCACTCGAGAGAAGCTACCAGCAGCGACGAACAAGAGGTGGTGGGTGCTCACCGGGCCGTACCGCGTCATCACGACGGATCCCTCGACGATCGGAAGGAGGTCGCGCTGCACGCCCTCGCCAGACACGTCAGCGCCGTTTTCCTGGCCACGGCCGCCAACTTTGTCCAGCTCGTCGATGAACACCATTCCGCCCTCTTCGACGCGCTCGAGCGCCTCGTCTACGACGGCGTCAAAATCGATGAGCTTGTTCGCCTCTTCCCGTGTCAGGATCCGCTTGGCATCCCGGATGCACACCACCCGCGAGCGGGGTCGCGGCCGTCCGATGACCATGGGCGGCGCCTCGTGGAGGAGCTCGGCGTTTTCCGGCGGTCCGTAGTCCCAGTACGCTTCGTAGGGCTCGATGTCGGGTGTAACCTCGATCTCGATCATCGCGTCGTCGAGCTTTTCGGTCCGTAGCATGCGGCCGATGCGCCGACGGCTGACGCCGTCGATCTCGGGCTTCGCATCTTCACCGCCCGAGGCAGTGGCCTGCGCAGACCGAATGCTGGCGGGAAGTCGAACCGGCGAGCGGCCCTTGGCACTACGGAGGGACCCGGCCTGCGCCTGCGCGACGACGTAGTCCACGATCCGGTCGGTTGCCCGCTGCTCGGCCTTCGCCTGAACTTCGGCGAGGCGGCGATCGTGGAGGCGCGCGACCGTCTCTTCCACGAGGTCGTGAATGATCGAGTCCACGTCGCGTCCGACGTACCCGACTTCGGTGTACTTCGTCGCTTCGACCTTGATGAAGGGCGCCTCTAGCATGGACGCCACGCGGCGAACCATTTCCGTCTTCCCAACGCCCGTCGGGCCGATCATGAGAATGTTCTTCGGGGTGATGTCGCGCCGCTTCTCGTAGGGAAGCTGACGGCGGCGATACCGATTCCTCAGTGCGATCGCCAATGCCCGCTTCCCGGCCCCCTGCCCGACGATGTATCGATCCAGCTCACCTACGATCTCGGCCGGCGTCAACGCGTCCATCCGGCGACGGCGGCGACCTCCTTCCCGCTGCGACTCTCGGTGCGGAGCAGGGCTGGGCGATTCTTCTTGCGTCGGCTGCTGGGCATCTTCTGTCACGGGCGCTCCTCTCGGGTAATGGCATCGACAGAGATCTGATCGTTGGTGTAGATGCACATCGCGGCGGCGGTCTCGAGCCCGATCCGAGTGATCTCCGACGCGCTGAGGGTGGTTGCTCGCATCAAAGCGCGGGCCGCGGCTTGGGCATACGGCCCGCCGGAGCCTATCGCTGCAAGGTTGTCATCGGGCTCGACGACGTCTCCGGTGCCCGAAAGCACAAGGATGCCCTCCTTCGAGCCGATGAGGAGCCATGCTTCGAGCTCACGGAGGAATCGATCCGAGCGCCACTCTCGCGCGAGCTCGACGGCGGCACGCCGGGTGTTGCCCTTGTAGTGCTCGAGCTGACGCTCGAACCGCTCGAATAGGGCGAAGGCGTCTGCCGTGGCTCCGGAGAAGCCGACGAGAACCTCGTCGTGGTACACGCGGCGGACCTTGCGTGCCCCAGCCTTCATCACAAGCTCGCCGACGGTCACTTGTCCGTCGGCGCCCATTGCGACTTCACCGTCCCGGCAGACTGCCAGGACCGTGGTACTTCTGATGTGTAGGTTCGTGCCCAATTTGCCACAGCCTCGGGGACCGTGACCACTGTCGACGGCTGGAAATTATAGCAACCAGGGGTTTGGGGGAAGGGGTTGGCCCGTAGGGGTTAGGGGTAGGGGGCACGTGGGCCTGGTGTCCGGCGAAGGGGTTGGGATGGGTGGGGATCGGCCGGATGGGCTACGCCGGGCAACATTGGGCAACATCCGGCAACATTTTGCTACCGGAATGCGGGCATCACGTCGTCGATGAAGGTCTGGATCGCAGCCCAATCGAGGGGCGGGCGAATGGCTAAGCTGATCCGCTGAGCGCCAGCATCCACATATTGGCCTAGGCGGTCGATCACCTGCTGCGGTGAGCCCGACACGGCGCCGTCGGCTTGGGGACCTTGTGGCAGGAGTCCCTTTGACGAGAGGCGGAAGTGGACCAGAACGCTCCGCTCCAAGCTCTTTGGGTCGCGGCTGTAATGCTCGCACCACTGGTCGAGCACCTCGTTCTTGTGTCGATAGTCGTCGGGCGAGATGTACGCCTGGTTGGCCCCGTCCGCCCATCGCGCGGCGATCCGCATCGTGCGCTGCTCGCCGCCGCCCCCGACGATGATGGGGATGCGCTCCTGGACCGGCCGTGGAGAGTTGGTGGCGTCCTTGAGCTGGTAGTACTCGCCATCGAAGGTGCTCCGGTCTTCTGTAAAGAGCGCGCGAACAACCCGCGTCCCCTCCGAGAGGCGGTCGAGCCGCTCGCGGGCGGGCGGGAAGCCGAAGCCGTAGCCCTCGTGCTCGGGCACGTGCCATCCAGCGCCCAGGCCAACCGTGAGGCGGCCGTGGCTGAGGTGGTCGACCGTTGTGAGCGATTTGGCCAGAAGCGCCGGGTTGCGGTACCCCATGCCGAAGCAGAGGCAGCCGATGCGGCTCTTCTCCGTCTCCAGCGCGAGGGCGGACAACAGGGCGATCGCTTCATAGGCTGGGTGCGTGCCGTCGACGAAGGGGGACTCGTAGAAATGGTCCCAGACGGTGATGAGATCGAACCCCGCGGCGTCGCAGTGACGCCACAGCTTGCGCAGCTCGTCGACCTCGATATCGTTCGGTCCCGTGTGCACGCCGAGCTCGACCTTCGCCATCCTCGCACCTCCACAGACGGCCGAAGTCTATCACCGCAACGGAGGTGGATTCAGCGCTCCTAGGGGGCTGGATCCCTGCGATGGGCGAAGAGATCACTCTCTGTCCCAGTCGAAGAAGTACCAGGTCTGGGTGATGCCTCCTTCGTGGTCTTTGACGCCCTTGAGCTTCAAGACGGGAACGACTTCCCAGTAGAGCGGCATCTGGGCGAGATCCCCCATTGCTTCTTGCACGAGCTGCTGGTAGAGCGTGGTCAACACGCGCAGATCCAATGTGACGTAGATGCGGTCGTAAATCGTGTCGATCTTCGGGTTGACGTACGCTCCGCGATTACCTGCGTTGTAGTTGTTGCCGGGGCCAGGGACGTAGCGGGAGTCGTAGCGTCCTGCGAAGTTTTGCGCCCAGAACTGCTCCTTGTTTACATTCGTCACGAAGAGGCCGGGGTAGCTCGACTCGTATTGACGGTTGCCGATCAACGCCGGGGGAACCGTCGCGACGCTGGTGTCTACCCCCAGCGCCTTCCACTGGTTCGCGGCCACGGTGGCGATCTTGTCCCAGCCGATTGCCTGGTTGGCCCAGATCTCGAACTCGAAACGCTCGCCAGTCGGCTGATGGACGAGGACGCCGTCAGGGCCCTTGACCCAGCCTGCTTGCGTCAGCAGGCGCTGGGCCTGCTCGACGTCGGACGAATACTTCGGAATGAAAGGTTCCAAGTCTCGTCGAATGGCGTCGGTCGGCTCGACCCAGCTATCGGCCAGGGCGCCGAGGCCGCTGCTCCCGACCTCATTCAAGCCGTTGCGGTCCAATCCACGGTAGAGCGCCTCGCGAACCATCCGGTTCCGCGCGCCATTGACGGGCCGGGCGGTCTCTGGACGGTACTGAATCTCGAACTCCACCGGACGGCCGGTCGAGTCCGCGCGGACGACGTTGCCCGTGCCCTCCCAACGCCGCTTCACCTCGAGTGCGGCATCCAAGTCCACGCCGGTTGGCAGAACGATGTCCACGACGCCGGACAGGATCGCTGCGACCTCCGATTGCGGGTCGCCGATGATCTTGACGACGACGCGGTCCAACGGCGGCCGGCCGAGATAGTAGTCGTCGAATCGGGAGAAGCCGATCTCGCTCCCCCGTTCCCAACGGTCGAGCTTGTACGGCCCGAGCCCGATGAACTGGGTGCTGAAGTACGGGTTGTTGACGAACGCGCCTTGCTTGTCGCTCTGGTACGACTCCTCCAGGATGTGGCGTGGCAGGGGCGTGACGGCCGCCGAATCGCCCGAATAGTTGAGCGCAGACCACGACACGACCATCGTGAGCGGATCGGCGAATGCGATCGACCGCTGGGCAGCGACCGTTGGCGGCACATTCTTTGGCAGCTCACGATCTCTGCTCACTGCGAAGCCGAAGAAGAAGTCCGAGGCGCTGAGAGGCTCGCCGTCGTGCCACTTGACGTTTGAGCGGAGCTTCCAGGTCGTCTCCATCGTTCCGTCATCGAACACCTTCCATGTCCCGTGCTCGAAGGAAGGCATTTCCGCAGCCAGGAGTGGATGGTTGACCGTGCTCTTGTCCGCATAGGTGAGGCCGTCGCTGACAATCGGGAGGACGTTCTGCGCACCGCCCGCAGTGGTACTCGTGGTGCCATAGCCGCCGAAGTCCGCCGGCTCACGCTGGAGGGCGATAGTGAGGATCTTGGGCGCAGCGGGAGGGACCACATCCTGCGCTTTGCTGCCCGCTGGGGGCGCCGTGGACGGCCCACAAGCCGCAAGCAGGACCAAGAGGCCGAGCCACAGGCCATGTGTTCGCGGTATCCGGTGCTGTCGTGCCATCTCTCGCTCCTTGCGTTCTTGCGCCTATCAGGTCATATAAGGGGGCGCGTCAAGGCCGGCCTCAGCCCATCGGGCGCTATATGCAGAGTACCGCAGCTTGAGCCAGGGGATGCCACGGACCGGGATTCAGTACCGGGAGCAAGACCATCAACGCGCGCGGATGGTACGAGTATGCGCGCCCGTCGGCCGTCCCGGTTCCATGATGAATAGATACGGGCCGTGGAGTATCCTGGCATAGCGGGCCGACAGGCGCCATGTGTGACGGCCTTGTCGCTGCAGTTCAGAGCTGGCGGCCGCAGAATGGCGACGCGATTCGATCGATTCTCAGACGATGCGCGGCTCGTCCTCCAGCAAGCGCAGGAGGAGGCACAGCGTCTCCGCCACAACTACATCGGGACTGAGCATCTGCTGCTCGGCCTGGTCCGTCAGAGCGGCGAGATCGTTCAGCGGATGCTTTCCACCCTCGGAGTGGACCTGGAAACCGTTCGCAGTGCCGTGGCGCAAGCGACCGGTGGAACCGAGCGGAACCCGCACCCCGACATCGGTCTCACACCGGGAGCAAAGAAGGCGATCGAACTTTCGGTCGAGGAGTGTCGTCGTCGGGACGACGAGAGCATTACGGCGGAGCACATACTTGTGGCCGTGCTTAATGAGGGTGGAACGGCCGTGGCGATCCTGCATAGCCTGGGAGTAAACCCTGAGGACCTGCGCAGCCAGGCCGAGGAACGGCTTGCTGCCGCACTAGGACGCATCTCTCGCGATCACGGCTCGGCTAGCCGACGAATCTGACAGACACTACACGAGCATCGGATGCAGAGAGCAGCCTTTCACGGGATCGAGCTACCGTCTTAACGTTCGGCCCGACACACAGCGCTTCACCCTCCTACGCATAGACGGAGACGAGTTCACCCGCTTGATAGATGAGAGGCAGAGCACCATCATTCGCGGCGGGAACGAGCCGAATCGGATCGAGCTCCGCTGCGTCGGCAATCTCGTCGCGATCGTCCTAAACGACACCGCGGTCGAATCGATCCAAGACGACACGTTCTCCCGCGGCGTATTCAGCATTGGGGCATATGCCCCAGGGAGCCGCGTTGACGCTTGGTTTGACGATCTCGTCGTTTGGGCATCGCCCGCGAGCTCGTCCCGCGTCACGAACGTTGCGCCTCGGCTTCCTTCGCCCAGGGTATCGGCCCCGACTCCGTCCCCTGCTTCCGCTCAAGCGCGGACGAGCCAGAGCCGGGTGTGGGCGTGGGGCGACAACGACGAGGGAGAGTTGGGAGGTAGCTCTGAAGCCTACAGTCGGACGCCGGTAGAGGTTATGGGGCTGAGCGAAACGAGGTTCGTCGCGAGCGGCGGATCGCACGGATTGGCTCTCAGCTCGAACGGGAGTGTTTGGGCCTGGGGGCAGAACGCCCGCGGGCAACTTGGCAACGGATCTATCGGCCCCGGTCCGAGCGATGCAGGGCAGGTCAATGGTCTGACGGACGTCACCGCTATAGCCGGCGGCATCCAGCACAGTGTCGCTCTCAAGGCCGACGGCACCGTGTGGAGTTGGGGATCGAGCAGGCACTTCGACCTCGCGGCCAGGAACGCTCGCCCCGAGCCCGAGCAGGTGGCCGGTCTCAGTCAGATCACGTCAATCGCCCCAGGCGGCTCGGGGCTTGCAGGAATACCCTCTAGGGGAAGCTCCTTCAGTCTGGCCGTAAGGTCTGACGGGACCCTCTGGTCTTGGGGTGAATACAACAACGCGACTGGTGGCCCGTTGGTAAACGGACCGTTTGTCAGAAACGGGGTCGCGGTGTTGGTGCCCGGCCTCGTCCACATCACTTCTGCCGCTACGGGCTGGAGCCATGGCCTGGCACTCGAGGGAGATGGCACCGTGTGGGCGTTTGGCTCAAATGGCATGGGGCAGCTTGGGAACGGGTCGCTTACGAACAGTGGCTTTCCAACTCGAGTGGCCGTCCTCACTGGAGTAACCGCAGTAAGCGCGGGCGGACGGCACAGTCTTGCGGTCAAATCGGACGGCACCCTTTGGGCTTGGGGCGAAAATACGCACGGGCAACTCGGGGCCGGAGACATCACCTTTAGCAACATCCCGCTGCAAGTGCCCGGCATGAACGCCATCGTCGCGGTCGCGGCAGGCGGTAGTCACAGCCTAGCGCTGAAGGGCGACGGAACTGTCTGGGCGTGGGGAAGAAACCATCTGGGCCAATTGGGAACCGGCACCGTCGCCGACAGCAGCGTTCCCCTGCAGGTAGCCGGCTTGACTGGCATAACGGGGATCGCGGCGGGCCATCACCACAGCTTTGCGAATCGATAGGTGTTGATACAACCCCAATGCCACGGCGAAACTCGATCCGTGGGTTGCTTGACTAGCCATTTGTCGATGGCCTCCTGCTGTGATCTATACGGAAGGCCGGCCATGAAGAACTGTGGCTACTTGGCGCGGGCAAATCTCATGGCGATTCTGCGAGCGATCTCTGGAAGCTCCTCGGCCCTGTTTAGGGTGTAAACATATTCTCCGATCGGGTCGGATGCCCACTCGGAAAGGATGCTCATCTCCCAATGGCCAAATCCAATGGTGAAGATCTCCGTGCCGGCCCTTCGCGTCTCCTGTGCCACCCGTCGCGCGTCGGCTTCGGCCTCTCGGTTCGTCATCAGGCTGAATGGCGCCACCATCTGCAAGGCTCCGTCCGTGAACAGGATGATGACCCTGCGGCTCCGCGAGGAAGAATTTGCCAGCTCTTCTTGAGCGCCGGCGATGCCGACGCCTTGATTCGTCCCGGAGCCGCCTACCACGCGAACGGCGTCTAGTGACCGCTTGAACTCGTCGGCGTCGCTGGTAAGACCCTGGTTGAGCGTGGACACTCCCCCGAAGGTCACTAGCCCGACCCGGACATCTGCTGTGATGCTTCCATCAAGTACCCCGTCTGTGCCCTCGTCGAGAAGGTCCACCAAGAGCGCCACCGCGTACTTCATGTTGTTCATGTCATCCGTGGTCAGACTGCCCGAGATGTCTAGCGCGAACATGATGTCCGCAGCGCCAGCAATTGGTGTGACGGGGTGAACCTGCGACCCCGTCTGTGCGCTCGTGGTGCGGACGGTGGTGGCAGCACGAGCCTGGGCTTCCTGGCCAGCCAGCAGACCGGGGTTGAATCCAACGGCAATCAGCATGAAAACAACAAGGCTAAGAGAAACCGGGCGCTTCTTCATGTCCGCCTCCTTGACTGCCCAGACACCTTCAGCTCCGCGAGGCACGCGGATACTGCGATGGCGACATGGCGGATGAACAGGCGTGGCACTGCTGGGCCGGAAGCAGCCTGAAAATCAGGGGAGCCCTCGCCCTCCTGTCACAAAAGTCGGCTACGCGCCATGGAGGACTGGCGCATGTACTCAGCGGCCGCCTTGAGCTGGGCCAGATAGCTGAGAAACCACACCCAGATCCTGATCAGGTCCATCATGCCTCCGACGCGCCATGGTACCGCGACGTGACGTTTGATTGCCACAACCCTTGGTCAGAGATCTGCCGCTCTCATGGTGTTGCAGCTCGGACTAACGCTCTAACATGGATAATATTTGGTGACAAAACAATTCATGAACAGCACATACGAGAGCGCACGATTGCATGCGTGAGGAGGCGCTGCGGGTGTCCAAAAAGGAGGCTAGGGCGTAGAAGCGCGCACGCGGGCAACGTTGGCGTTGTGCTCGTCCAAGGTGCGTGCAAAGAGGTGCACCATTTCAGACGATCGATGGTCGTTCCATCGCCCAATCTGCCCTGGGCATTGTTTCCCCAAGCCCAGACCGTTGTTGCCCCAGACGGTCCCGTCGTTCTTCAAGGCCAGACTGTGGCTCTCGCCCGCCGATACGGCCGTGATACTGCTCAAGCCAACGACCTGTACTGGAGTCAGGCGATTCGTCGTCGTGCCATCACCGAGGCGGCCCTGGCCGTTGTTTCCCCCAGGCCCAGGCCGTCCCATCACCTTCACCGCCAGGCTGTGGCTGGGGCCCGCCGAGACCTCCAGCACGCCGGGCCGCCCGCTCCCCGTCGTCCGCGCGTGCCGCTGCGCCGTATCTCCCTTTCCCAGGCGTCCGCCCGGCCCCCG
>Ga0080064_1001186_pt1 | contig 56166 bp, 47 predicted proteins | sample Subgrocontami54m_FD_69260 | JGI IMG/M metagenome (GOLD analysis project Ga0080064, IMG submission 69260) | Subsurface groundwater microbial communities from S. Glens Falls, New York, USA - GMW46 contaminated, 5.4 m (SPADES assembly) (version 2) ...
GAGGCAGAACAGCAGGATGGCCGTGAAGAAAAGTGTCGCGGAGAAGAGCACCAGCGGCCCGCGTCGCCGGTGCGGCTTCATGGACGCGAGGTGCACGCCGCCCCGCAGCGCGCCGAAGCCCGCCGCGCCCATCAAGTAGCCCAGCCCTTTCGGACCGATGTGCAGCACGTTTTTCGCAAACTCCGGCATCATCACAATGTAGGGCAGCCCGAACATGCTCACCATGGCCACGATGACAATCAGCAGCAGGATGGTGCGATTCGTCCGAACGTAGCGGAAGCCCTCCGCCAGATCCTCGCGCCAGGAGTTGGCTTCGCGCTCCTCGCGTTCGGGAAAGCGCGTGCGCCCTAAAACGTAAATCAGCGGCACGTAGCTGAGCGCGTTCAGGTAGAAGCAGGTTTCAATGCTCAGCCCGGCGATGGTCAGACCGGCGAGCGAGGGACCCAGCACGCGCGACAAATTAAATTGAATCGAGTTCAGCGCGATGGCGTTCAGCGTATCTTCTTGCTCGACCAAATCGCGGATGGCTGCCTGGTAGCTCGGCGCATTGAGGGCCATGGTGGTGCCGGCGAAAAAAGCAATCACCACGATTCTTTCCACCGTGATCCATTGCAGCGAAACGAGCACCGCCAGCAGCAGCGCCAGCAGCATCATGGCGGTCTGCGTGGCCATGAGCAGCTTGCGGCGGCCGGCGCGGTCCGCGATGATGCCTCCCGGCAGAGAAAAAAACAGCGCGGGCGCCTGTTGCGCGAAACCCACGACGCCCAGCCAGAACGGGGAGTTCGTGAGCGCCAGTACGAGCCAGCCCTGGGCCACGTTCTGCATCCACGAGCCGATGTTGGAAACGAAGTTGCCCGTCCAGAAAATGCGGAATTCTTTGTGGCGCAGTGCGCGAAACCATCCGCGCCCCGGCGCGAGCAAGACTCCGAGAGGCAAGCGTGCAGCAGTCGAGATGGGGCTATCCGGAGCGGAGGGTGGAATATCCGGCGGGAGGCTCATCCTAAGCGGCCAGACCTTTGAGAAGGTTTTCCACGCTGGCTACAATTTCTCCTACGCGCACCGGCTTGGAGAGCACGGCGGCGGCCCACGCGGGCGCGAGCGCGCCCGGCGACGTCACCAGCAGAACCGGCACACTCCGCGGCAGGAATTCCATTGCGGCTGCGGCGCCGCCGAGAGGCGTAGCGTCGAGCACCACAGCCGAAGGAACCGTGCCCGTGGCGATGGCCCGCGCGGCTTGCTCCAAAGTTTCCATGCCCAGCGCCTCGACGCCGTGCTCGCGCAGCTCCGCGCGCACCAGGCTGCGCAGCGTCCAGTCTTCTCCGATCACAAACACGGTTGGCATGATGGGGCACATCCGGGTGAAATTCGTTCGTGCATCCCGGCCGGAAAGTATAGCATCCACCTCAACGGCGCGTGGAAAGCGCGGCCGCGTGCGCGCGGTGGAAGGGTCTGCTAGAATGCGGCGGTTTCGTGGAAGCCGCGCACCGAGCGCCCCTCGGGCACAGAAAACTCGATGAATCGGAAACTCATATTGGGGATCGTCGGCATCGCCATTCTGGCGGTGGTCCTCCCGCGCTTTTTCGGGCGCGGCACGAAACCGGAAGTCACCGTGCTGGCCGTGGGCCGCGAAAACCTGAGCGCGATGATTTCCAGCAACGGCAAGGTGGAACCGCTCGAGCCGCAAGTTTTTCGCGCGCCGTTCGACGGGTTCATCAGCCGCGTACTCGCGGTGGAAGGCCGCGCGGTGAAGCGCGGAGAGTTGCTGCTGGAAATGGAAACCGCGGAGACTGCGGCGGCGCTGGCTCGCGCCAAAGAGGAACTGGTGGGCGCGGAGGAAGCGCTGCGCGCGGCCCGCGCCGGCGGAGCGGTAGCGGAAGTAGCCCAACTGGAGCGGGACGTGCGCGCCAACGTCGCGGAACTTGTGCGCCTGCGCGGGGAACAACAAGCGCTCGCGCGGCTGCTGGCCAAGCAAGCCGCTACGCAGGATGAACTCGACCGTAACAAGCTGGAACTCGAGCGCGCGGAAGCGCAAGCGCGCCTGCTGCAGCAGAAAAGAGATGAACTCGCACGGCGCCTGCGACTCGACCAGGAACGCAGCACCCTGCTCGTGGAGCGCGCGCGCAACGATGTGCGCTCGCTCGAGGAAAAACTTTTGCAAGCGCGTCCGACAGCATCCGCGAACGGCACGCTCTTTCTCCTGCCGGTGCGCGCGCGCGATTTTGTGCATACCGGCGACGTACTCGCCGAAGTGGCGGACCTGGCGCGCGTGCGAGTGCGAGCGTTTGTGGACGAGCCGGAACTGGGCGCGCTGGAGCCCGGCCAGGCCGTAGAGATCACGTGGGACGCGGCGCCGGGTCACATCTGGAACGGCCGCACGGAAAGCGTGCCCCACGCCGTGGTTTCGCGCGGCACGCGCAGCGTGGGCGAAGTGCTCTGCTCAGTGGAAAACGCCAAGCCGGAGCTGATGCCCAACACCAACGTCCGCGTGCTCATTCGCGTCCGCGAAAGGCAGAACGCCGTGGTGGTGCCGCGCGGCGCGGTGCGCGTAGAGGGAAACCGCCGCGTGGTGTTCGTGCTCGACGGGACGCGACTGCGGCAGCGCGAAATTCGCGTGGGCATCGCCAGCGCGACGAAATTTGAAGTGCTGAGCGGACTCAAAGAAGGCGAGCGCGTCGCGCTGCCGGGGGAAGTGATTCTCCGCGACGGGCTGGAAGTTTCCGCAGTCTCTCCCAAATGAAGCATCCCGCCGCTTTGTAGTTCTTTCACTCTCTTACTCTACCCGGCACACCTTCACGCTCGTATTTGCGAACGGGCAAGCCATTCCGCTGGTGCCCGGCTGCTCGAGCACGACCCACGTCACGCCGTACTTGCGACGCAGGCGGCGGAAATCCTCGGCCTGAAATTTGCTCCAGTTGCTGCGGTCGTGCACCTGTGCGCGCCACTCGTAGGCCAGCTCCGGAAACTGCGCGGCGACGCCGCGGCCTTTTGTGTAATCCGCCAGCATGCTGCGCTCGGCAAGCGCGGTGAAGACGTGCTGGTCATTGCCGGGGCGGTCCATGTACACCGGGTCGAGAGCGAACAGTGCGTCGCGCGGCGTATTTTGGCGAACCCAAGCGAACGCCTCGACCCAGTCATTGCGGGCCGCGCGGCCGGGCCATTCGATTTGCGGGCTGGCGGGAAACTGGCGGTGGTTGGCGTAGAGCATCACGGCGCACAGCGGCACGAAAAGCAGCGCCCAGCGCAGCGGGCGATGGCGCAGCAGGTATTGACCCGCGAGGCCACCGGCGAGCAGAAAGAAAAGAAAGTAGAGCAGGTGCAGCACGCGCATCGGCTCGAGGACGGCGAAGCGCTCGAGACCTGGCGCGCTAGTGATGACCAGCGCAACGGCAACGCCGAAGCTGCCGGAGAAAAGAAGCCGCGCGCTGATGTGCGCGAGTTGTTCATTGGCGTTGCGCTTGCCGAGTTGCGAGAACCATCCCAGCAACGCCAGCGGCCCCACCACGCCAAGCCATTCGTACCAGTGCCACTGCAACGGCCACAGAAAGCGCCGGGCGTGGAGCGCCTCTTGCCACGCGGGATTCAACGGCTGGGGCGCAAGAAAAGGCAAGAGCATCGTGGGCGCGTGAAGGCGCGGCGCGTTCCACGCGAGAAAGAAAATGTGCATGGCGCCGAAAAAAGCCATCGTCGGATGGATCGCGGCGGCGAGCGCCATCCAAGCGAGCGCGCGCGGGCGGCGGTCGAGCGCCGCCGTCAGCGCAAAGAGCAGCGCGGCAGTGGCCATACCGCGCGGGTGAAGATATTGCTCGAGGATTTGTATGCCGGTGTTGGTGACCGGCAAACTCAGCAGCACGACGATTGTAGCGACGCCGGCCCAGTGCGCCGCGGGGTCCGGGAAGCAGCGGCGGGAAATTTGCAGCGCGGCGAGCAGCAGGAGAAAAATCGTCAGCAGCCACCACGCAAACAGGACGGCGTCGAGCGGGGCGTGCAGCGCGCGCGACGTCGCGGCCATCAACGCGGGAAACAGCGTGAACCGCGGCTGCTGCAAGAAAAATTCGGCGTAGTGCGGGCAGAACGCCGGGTCGAGCTGCCGCTGGATCGCGGGCAGGTAGATGGCTTGGTCTTCGACGCCGAAGTGGTAGCCGTGGAGCAGCGCGGCGGCCGCGGTCAGGGTCAGCAGTAGAAGAACGTCGCGCCAACGTGTGGCCGCCATCATCGGAAAGGCAATCTACTTGGGGCGGCAGGGCGCGTCAAGCTGCCGCGCTGCGCGAGATGAACCACGAGCGCGGTTAGGTTAAGATACCGGCGCTCTCGTTTTTTGCTGACAGCGAATGAATCTCGACAACAGCGAAACATATCAGGTCACTGAGCCAGGTTCGCGCGCGCGCCTGCTTTTGCCGGCGCTGCTGTGCCTGCTTTTTGTTGCGCAATGCGTTTGGTTCATCGGCACGCAGTCGCTGACCAACGACGAGCCGGAGCACATTTCCGCGGGGCTGGAAGCGTGGCGCTACGGCGAGTTCAAGGCGTGGGACGCGCATCCGCCGCTGGGGCGGCTGTGGATTGCGGCGCCGCTGCTGTTTACCGACTGGGCGTACTCGGAATATCGCAGCGGCGTGCAGCCGGCGCGGCCCGGCCCGGAAGAGTGGGCGTGGCGCACGCGGCCGATGAACGTCGTGCTCGGATTGTTTCTCGCGGCGATGCTGTGGAGCACCGCGCGACGCCTCTTCTCCGAGGGTGCCGCCAATTTCGCGCTGGCGCTATTTGCGTTTTCGCCGTCGCTCATCGCACATTTTTCGCTCTCCACCACGGACGGAGCGGGCACACTGCTGATTTTTGCGTCGGCGGCGCAACTGCTGCGCTGGCGACGCAACCCTTCGCGCGCGCAGACGGTGTTGCTGGGAGCGGCGCTGGGCGGGTCGCTGGTGGCGAAGTTCTATGCGGCGCCGCTGGTGGCGATGGCGGTGGTGATTGTTCTGCTGCACGCGCAGGAGAAAATTGCGTGGCGGCCGTGGGAGTGGAACTGGGCGAAAGCTTTCGCCGTTGCGGGGGTTGTGCTGCTCACGGTGTGGGCGGCGTACTTTTTCCACGTATCGCGGGTCAGCTTCCGCGACGGCGAGGTCACGGCTACGTTTCCAGGCAGAACGCCGAGCCTCACTGAAAAGGTGCCGGTGCAAGCCAACTTTACATTTTTTCTTCCGGCGTGCGAGTTTTTCACCGGGCTCGGCAATCAGGTGCACCACAATTGGATTCGCGGGCACAATAATTACTTTCTTGGCGAGGTTTCGCATTTCCGCGGCTGGAAGCTCTATTTTCCCGTGGCCGTCCTTTTGAAGTGGCCCACGATGGTGCTGCTGCTGGCGCTGGCCGCGCTTTCCCTAACGCTTCGTAGAAGGATCCGCTGGCCGCGCGAGTTTTTGCTGGTTTTGCTTTTTCCGGCGCTGTTTCTGATTTTCTCCATCGGTTCGAACATCAACATCGGCGATCGATACGTGCTACCCGTCTATGTTTTCGTTTTGCTGGGTCTCGCGGCGGTATGGATGGCGGCGCGCAGCCGCGCAGCGAAGATCGCGCTGCTCGCAGCACTCGCGCTGAATTCGGCGGACGGCCTGCGATACGCGCCGGACTATCTTGCGCACTTCAATATTTTCGTGCGGCCGGCGGAAAGCTGGCGGCTGCTGAGTGACAGCTCGCTCGACTGGGGCCAAGGACTGCTCGCATTGCGCGAATACCAGGCGGCGCATCCGGGCGAAACGCTTCACCTCGCCTACTTCGGCCCAGTCGATCCTACGCTCTACGGAATCCGCTACGTGCCGCTCGAGGAGAACGAGCGGGCGAGCGGCACCGTGGTGGTCAGCGCCACGCATCTTTCCGGCCAGCTCCTGCGCGACCCGCTCGCGTACCACTGGCTGCTGCAATATCCTCGGAAAACCATCCTGAATCACTCGCTGCACGTTTTTGAAGTTCCCGCCACGCCGAACTGAAGCGCGGGCCAAACTTTCCAGCCCACCGCGCATCTCAAACAATTCGGGCGAGCTCTTTCGCGCACGCTTTTGATATAGTTTCCGCCGGGTGAAACCGTGATTGGCTTCGAAACGTGGCAGGTGGCGCTGGATGCGCTGCGCGCCAACAAAGTGAAGGCGGCTCTCACTATGCTGGGCGTGGTGATCGGCAGCGCGTGCATCGTGCTGGTGGTCACCGTGGCGCTTTCCGGCAAGCAGTACATTCTCGCGCAGATTGAAGGCGTGGGCGCCAACATCGTGTACGCGGAATTTGTGCGCGCGGGCGTGAAGGATTCCGCGGTGCTCTCCGACGAGCTTTCGCTGGCGGACATGGAGGCCGTGCGCGCGGGCATTCCGCAAGTGGCCGAGGTCGCCGCCACGCGGGAAATCCCACAAACAGTGGTGGTGGAAGGCGTGGAGCGGCCCGTGGCGCTGGTCGGCGTCACGGAAGGCTTTCAGCGCATCCGCAACCTGGTCGTGCTGCGCGGCCGGTTCCTGGATGCGGACGACATGGCGTCGCGAAGCAAGAACTGCGTCATCACGCAAGACCTCTCCGACCTGCTTTTTCCCGCGGAAGATCCGGTGGGGCGCGCGGTGCAACTGGGCGAGCTGAGCTTCACCATCGTGGGCGTGTTTCGCGAGCGCGTGGCCACGTTTGGCCAGTCGGAGATCCGCCGCGAATCGGTGGTGATTCCGTTCACGCTGATGAAATATTACACCGAGGATTTTGTGCGCGTGCTGTACGCGCAGGCCGCGCGGCCGGAAGACGTGCAGTCCGTCACGCGCCAGGTGGAGCTGATGCTGCGGAGCCGGCACCGCTCGGAAGCCGTGTATCTGGTGCAAAACCTGACGTCGCTGCTGGACGCGGCCAAAAATATTTCTTTCGCGCTGACCGTCATCCTCATCATTATTGCGTTTATCGCGCTGGTGATCAGCGGCATCGGCATTATGAACATCATGCTGGTTACCGTGACGCAGCGGACGCGGGAGATCGGCATCCGCAAAGCGATTGGCGCACGGCGCAAGGAAATCCTTTCGCAGTTTCTTTTGGAGGCATTCATCATCAGCGCCACCGGCGGCGTGATCGGCATCGTGATTGCGGTGCTGATTCCGGTGATGATCGAGCCGCTACTGCCCGGCAATCTCAGCGTGCCGATCTCCGGCGTGTCCATCGCCGTGGCGTTTCTGGTTTCCTGTTTTACGGGCGTGCTGTTCGGCTATTTGCCCGCCAATCGCGCGGCGAAATTGCAGCCGACCGAATCGTTGCGCTATGAATAGTTTTTGGAGCGCGGGAGTTCGCTCCCGCCGGTCATTTTATTGAGGGGGCATCCGATGAAATCTCTGCAACGACACATGGCATGCGCCGCGGCCATTTGCTTTCTGGCGGCGGGAACGATTCCTGCGCAGGAGGTTCCCACGAAGCTCACCCTCAAGAGCGCCGTGGACCTTGCCGTGCAGAATTCGAGCGAGGTGAAGCTCGCGCGGGCGCGGGTGAACGTTGCCGAGCGCACCGCCGGCGTGAACCACTCGGTGTTCCTGCCCAACCTCTTCACCGGTTCCGGCGCGGCGTACACGAATGGATTTCCGCTGGGCGCGCCACAGGTGTTCAACCTTTCCTACGTGCAGACCGTGTTCAACGCGCCACTGCGCGGGCAGTACCGCGCGGCCGAAGACCGCGCGGAAATCCAGCGCATCGAGGCGGACCGCGTGCGCGACGCCATCATCCTGCGCGCCGCTTCTTCTTATCTCGAATTGGCCAAGGTGCGCCACTCGCTTCGGCTGCTGCGGCAGGAGCGCGAGAGCGCAACGAAAATTTCCGGCGTGACGCGGGAGCGCGCGCGCGAAGGGATGGAACTCGACGTGGAAGTGACGCGCGCGGAGCTGACCGCGGCGCGCATCGAGCAGCGCATTTTGCAGCTCGAAGGCCGCGAGGACGCGTTGGAAACCGACCTGCGCCGCCTGACCGGCGCGCCCGCGGGGCTGCGCATCGAGGTGGAAGCGGAAGACCTCCCGCCGCAGCCGGAGCAGGCCACCGCGGAACTGGTGTCACTGGCGGTGGCCAACAGCCTCGACCTGAAGCAGGCGGAATTCGAGCGGCGCGCGCGCGAGCACGTGCTCAAGGGCGAACGCGGCGGCTACCTGCCCACGTTGGATATCGTGGGGCAGTACGGTGTTTTCACGCGCTTCAACAATTACGACGACTTCTACAACCGCTTCGAGCGGCACAACGTGACCATCGGCATCCAGGCGCGCATCCCGATTTTTGCGTCGCGCACGAATTCTGCCGTAAACCTGGCGCGCAGCGAGCTGAACGCGGCGCAAATTGAGGCCCGGCAGAAACGCAGCGTGCTCGAAGCCGACGTGCAGCGGCAAGCGCGGAAATCGCGCGAGCTAAACGCAGAAAGGGAAGTGGCGCGGCTGGAGCTGAAGCTCGCGCAGGAAAATGTGCGAGTGCTGCAGGCGCAGTTCGACGAGGGCCGCGCCAACCTGCGCGACCTCGAAAAAGCGCGGCTCGAGGAAAGCGATAAATGGCGCGCGTACCTCGACACGGATTTCGCGCGGCAGCAGGCGCGGCTCGAGCTGCTGCGCACCACCGGCCAGATTGCGAAAGTTTTCCAATAGGCACAGGCGGCGGAATTGCTTAGTGGCAGGGGCGGATTCGCGTATAATGTGAAATTCCGTGCTTGCTTCTTGGACAGGGCCGTCTTTGCAAGAAAGGTATCTGCATGCCGTCGGTGATGAAAACGCTGCTGCTGAATCCGCCGAGCTTTGAGAAGTTCGACGGCGGAGCGGGCTCGCGCTGGCCGGTTTCGCGCGAGGTGGAGTCCTACTGGTATCCCGTGTGGCTGACCTACGCCGCGGGGATGCTGCCGGGCAGCCGGCTGGTGGATTCTTCGCCGCAGAAGTTCACCCCGCAGATGGTCATCAACCTCGCGAAGGACTACGAGTTCCTCGTGGTGTTCACTTCGACCGTGGGTTTCGAGAGCGACTGCCGGCTGATTCGCGCGATGAAGGAGCAGAACGCGTCGCTGAAAATCGCTTTCGTCGGGCCGCACGTAATGAACCAGCCGCACCAGAGCCTGAAGGCGACAGAGGATCTGGATTTTGTGGTGCGCGGCGAGTTCGATCACGCCATTGTGGAGTTCGCACAGGGCAAGCCGCTGCAGGATATCCTCGGCATCAGCTACCGCGCCAACGGGCACATCCTCGACACTCTGCCGCGGCCACAGCTCCACACCGAGGAGCTGGACGCGCTGCCGTTTGCCACCGAGGTGTACAAGCGCGACCTCCAAATCGAAAACTACACGGTGCCGTTCCTGCTCTACCCGTTTATTTCGCTGTACACCACGCGGGGGTGTCCCGCGCTGTGCACGTTCTGCCAGTGGCCGCAGACCATTTCCGGGCACGCGTGGCGCGTGCGCTCGACGGACAACGTGGTCCGCGAAATCGCGCAGGCCATCCAGCTGTTTCCACAGGCCAAGGAATTTTTCTGGGACGACGACACGTTCAACATTCGCAAGGACCGCGTGCTGGAAATCTGCGCGAAGTTCAAGGCGCTGAAGTTCCGCTGGTCCTGCAACGCGCGCGTGCACAGCGACTACGAAACGCTAAAAGCCATGGCCGAGGGCGGCGCGCGGCTGTTCATCGTCGGGTTCGAATCCGGCGACGACCAAATTCTGAAGAACATCAAGAAAGGCGCCACGGTGGAGATGGCGCGCGCCTTTGTGAAAAACTGCAAGAAGCTGGGCATCCGAGTCCACGGCGATTTCATTCTCGGGCTGCCCGGCGAAACGAAGCAGACCATGCAGAAGACCATCGACTTCGCGAAGGAACTCGACTGCGAAACCGTTCAGGTCTCCATGGCGCATGCGTTCCCGGGCACCGAGCTTTACACATACCTCGTCGAAAATAATTTTTTGCGCACGGAAGCGCTCACCGACGGCAGCGGCCACCAGCTCCCGCACATGGAGTACCCCGGGCTTTCGCGAGAAGAAATGCTGGAAGGCGTGCGCCGCTTCTACGACGAGTATTACCTGCGCCCGCGCGTGGCGTGGCGCATCGTCAAGGAAGCGCTGTGGGACAGTCACGAACGCAAACGCCTCTACCACGAAGCCGTGGAATTCCTGCGCTCGCGCGCCGACTGGAAGAAAAAAGCGCGGCAGGGTGTCGGTGGGCGCCGGCCCATGGTGGCCGTGCCCGACGCGGTCGAAAGCCGTACCGGTTCTTCAGCCAACGATTAACTCCTCGCTGCATGACTGCGCATAAGCGACTTCGCACAAAAACTCTCGTCCTGCTCGCGCTGATGGTTGTGGCCGGCGCCACCGGCGACGTCCTGCTCAGCATGGGCGTGAAGCAGATTGGCGAGCTGCAGCACTGGACGCCCGAGGCTGTCGCCACATTTCTGTGGAGCGTGTTCACCAACGTCACTGTGTGGCTGGGCATTGCCTGCCTGATCGGCTATTTCGTCAGCTACATGCTGGTGCTTTCCTGGGCGGACTTCAGCTTTGTGCTGCCGGCGTCGGCGCTGACGTACGTGCTGGTGCCGGTGCTGGCGCGCGTCGTGCTCAACGAAAGCGTGACACCGCTGCGCTGGGCCGGCGTCGCGTGCATTTTCTTCGGCGTTGTGTTGGTGGGGCTTACGCCGCCGAGCACGACGCACGCGCAGGCGGAAAATCCCGCGGAGCAGGCCTGAAATGCGCACTGCATTTTTCGTCGCTATCGTCGTACTGGCCAGCACGCTGGGAGAAATCGCCATGACCCGCGCCATGAAAATCATTGGCGAGGTGCACAGCTTTTCTCCGCGCGCGATTTTCGGCGTGCTAGGCTGCGCGTTTCGCCAGGGATGGATGTGGACCGGCTTTGCGCTGATGACGCTGTCGTTTTTCGCCATGCTCGCGCTGCTTTCGTGGGAAGACGTCAGCTTCGTGATTCCCGCCACTGCCGCGAGCTACGCCGCGGGTGCGTTCGGCGCGAAATTTCTGTTGCACGAAACGGTCAACCGCACGCGCTGGGTCGGCGTGCTGCTGGTCTCCATCGGCGTGGCGCTGGTGTGGGTGGGGAAGTGAGGAATTGAGGAAGAGAGGAAGGAGGAAAGAACGCCTCGGAGGTGTGCGAGAATGTCGGAATGTTTTGGACGATCCTCAAGTGGGTGCTTCTCGTCGGTCCGATCTTTCCATTTTGCTACTACCTGCTGGCAATCTTTGCTGCAAGGCGATTTTTTCGCGCCGCGCCACCGCGCAACATTGATTTCACGCCGCCGGTCAGCATTCTGAAACCCGTGCGCGGGCTGGACCCCGACGCGTACGAAAATTTTGCGAGCTTTTGCCGCCTGGATTACCCCGAGTACGAAATTGTTATTTGCGTTGCGGACGAAGTGGACCGCGCGATTCCGGTTATCGAAAAATTGAAACAGGATTTTCCACTGCGGACGATTCGGCTGCTGATTGGCACGGAGACCATCGGCGCGAATGCCAAGGTGAACAAGCTCGCCCGTCTGGCGCGCGAGGCGCGGCACGAGTTGTTGGTGATGAGCGACAGCGACATCGTGGTCGCGCCGGATTATTTGCGCGACGTGGTCGCACCCTTTCGCGATGAGCAGGTTGGGGCGGTGACGTGCATGTATCTCGGCATCACAGCGCCACAGATTTGGCCGGAGATGGAGGCCATTGGGGCCACGTCGGATTTTTTCGCCGCGGTGATCGTGGCCCGCCAGCTTCGCGGCGTGGATTTTGGACTCGGCGCGACCATCGCCACCACGAAGAGGCATCTTGCGGAAATCGGAGGGTTCGAAGCGTTTGCGGATTACCTGGCCGACGACTACGAGCTGGGTCATCGCATCGCCGCGCGCGGCCACCGCGTCGAAATGATTTCACACACGGTGCAGACGCACTATCCTGTGGAAAATTTTTCGGAGTTCTTCGCACACCAGCTTCGATGGTCACTGGCCTTCCGCGCGTCGAGCCCTGTGGGCTACGCAGGAATGACTTTCATGCAGGGATTGCCGTGGGCCGTGGCTGGGGCGCTCTATACCTGCGCATCGGGGCATACTCTGCTCTCGGCGAGTTATGTTGCCGCATATCTCGCGTTGCGATTCGCGATGGGCTGGGAAGTTGGCGTGCGCGGCTTTAAGGACCTACTTGTGCAGCGGAAGTGGTGGCTGATCCCGTTACGCGATGTGGCGTGGTTTGTGGTTTGGCTCGCCGGATTTTTCCGCAATCGCCTGCGCTGGCGCGGCACGGAGTTTCGTTTGCGCCGCGGGCGGCTCATGCCGCTCGATCCGAAACGCTAATTCGTGAATTCTGTCCCTCGGTTGACGGATTCAATCGTCCCAAAGCATAATAGTTGCGGCCGCATTTGCGGCGTTTTGTGTGCCTCCCCCGGCTGGGAGGTCGTACAATCGGCAGTACATCAGCCTCTGGAGCTGACTATCCTGGTTCGAGTCCAGGCCTCCCAGCCAACTTCTTCGCATTTTGAATTTCTCTGTTACTGCGGCAGGTTCATGCGGCGCAACAAATCCTGAAAGCGCGCATCGGATCGCAAGTCGTCCCAATCCCAGAAAACCGCAAGACGAATCAGCGGGGATTCCCTGGCTTGATAGGCTTTTTCCAGCCACTGCATGGCCGCGTCCTTGTCTCCCGAGTGCGCAAACATCCGGGCGATGCGGATGGCGGGGACGTGCCTTCGTTTGGATTGCACCACCATCGCTTCGCCCACGCGTTTCATGGCGGCTCGATAGGCTGCTTCGCCGCGCCCGGTTCCGAGGGTGCCGGCGAATTCACGCTCGCCGATGGTCGTAAAATAATTCCTCGCCGCAGACAAAGCATCGTCATACATCCCTTTTTTGTAGTAGGCCCCCCAGAGTCCCAGGTAATTGGAACCTTTGTTGGGTCCCGTAGAAAGGAGTCTCTGGAAGATGGGAATGGCTTCGTCGTAGCGATGCAGGTAGTTCAAATGCCAGCCATAGAAACTTTCATTGAAATCGTTCAAGGGATCCAGCTCGCGCGCGCGCCGCATTTCCGGCTCCCATTCGGAATTGCGCTTCAGAACGAGCAGCATGTCGGCGTAGAAAAAATGGGCGTCGGCCAGGTTGGGGTTTAGCACGAGGGCGCGCTGGAACTCTCTTTCGCCGCCCGGCCAGTCCCATTGGACCGCGTTCTTGTTATTCGCCAGGGAGACGTGCACGTCCGCGGAGCTATCGTCCAGTTCCATGGCCTTGGCCAGAAACGCCGTGCCCTTCGGAAAGGCCTCGCTCGGCGGCTGGAATCCGGCGTCACCGCGAACCAGCCACAGGTCACCGAGGCCTGCATAGGCAAGTGCGTAGTTGGGGTCTTTCTCGAGCGCGAACTGAAAGTAGCGCTCGGCCACGTCCAAGTCTTCCCGGGTTTGCTTCAGACGATGGAAGCGGCCCTGTAAAAAGGCTTCGAAGGCTTCCGGGTTGACCGGGCGCTGGCTCTTCAGGCGCGCCTGTTCCTGCGGCGTGAGCTGCAATTTGATCTCGCGCGTGAGGGCGGAAACAATTTCGTTTTGCAGGGAGAGGACGTCGCGGAACTCGCGGTCGTAGCGTTCGGACCAGATTTGATTTTCCGATGCACTGATCAAGTGGGCGGTAATCTGCACACGATTGCCGGAGCGCAGAACCGTGCCCGTCAGGAGGGCGTCCACGCCCAGTTCCTGTGCAATCTGGCGCGGAGTCATCGTGGTTTTCTCGTAGCGCTTCACCGAGGACCGCGCAATCACGCGACGGAAGCCGGTGAGCTTGGCCAAGTCGGTAATCAAAGCTTCGTGTATTCCGGCGGCCAAATAATCTTGCTCGGGACTGCCGGAGAGGTTTTCCAGCGGCAACACGGCCAGGGATTCAATGCGCGAGGCAGGGCTGCGGCCGAGCAGTTTGTCGCGGACGCCTCCGATATTGGCTCCGAACAGCAAGGCGAGAGCAGCGGCCGCGGGGATGGCCATCGCCAGCCATCGGCGGCGCGCCAGCCGGAAGCCCAGAGTGGACCACACAGTAGTCGTGCCTGCTTGAATGGCTTCGAGCGCAGCGCGCACTTCGCCGGCGCGCTGATAGCGCCGCGCGGGCTCTTTTTCCAGGCAGCGCTCGATGACCGCGCGCAACTCGATGGGCACTTTTTCCGGCAGCGAGGGTGACGGCTGATTGAGGATCGACGAACTCAGCTCGAATCCGCTTCTCCCTTGGAATGGCCGCGAGCCTGTCGCCATTTCGTACAACATCACGCCCAGCGCCCAAATATCGCTGCGCGCATCTGCGGGCTGTGCGCGCAACTGCTCCGGGGCCATGTAGGCTAATGTGCCGACGACCGCCCCCGCCTGCGTCAGGGAAGCCTGCGAGCGCGTGACCTCGTCCATCGCGTTTTCGCTCACGCGCTTGGCCAAACCAAAGTCCAAAACTTTGGCGCGGCCCTCGGCGTTGATGATGACGTTGGCGCACTTCAGGTCGCGGTGGACGATGTTGTGCTCGTGAGCGTGTCCGAGCGCCTCGGCCAATTGCAGACCGTAACGCAGAATTTCCCCCGCCGGCAGCGCGCCCGTGGTGAGCCGCGCACTCAGCGTCTGGCCTTCGACCAACTCCATGGCGATGTAAGTCTGGCCGCCGGCCTCGCCGACTTCGTGGATGGTGCAGATGTGAGGGTGATTGAGTGACGCGGCTGAACGGGCCTCGCGCAGCAGCCTCGAGCGTGCATCCGGGTCGCTGAAGCTGCTGGCCGGCAAAATTTTGAGGGCCACGTCGCGCTCAAGTTGCTCATCGCGCGCGCGGTACACCTCACCCATTCCGCCTGCGCCGATCTTTTCAACTACGCGGTAGTGTCCGAATTGTTTGCCAACCATGAAGTGCCACCTATTAATTGTTCGCCATCGTAGGCCACTGGATTGGCCAAGTCAACGCACCGAATGCCAGGTAGTCGCCAGCATCATGTCACTTTTTCAGAGCAGGAGGCAGACGCAGCGGAGTCAGCGAGACATCGCAGACACCGAGAAAAACAAACAGGAATGCGCCTTGCGGCGCATTCCTGTTCAGTGCCCGACAACTTTTCGTCCCTCCTACTTAAAACCAGTTACGGCTCGGAGTGGCGCGGGTATCCATCACGGGAGAGTGACGAATTGTCCCAGAAACTCGCGGGCGGCCGTGGTATCCAGACGGTACACGACATTGGTGGAGCGGCAAACCGCATCGCCCGTCACCGTGGTCGCCACGAGGGTGCGCCGGCCATCCACGTCGAAGAAATTCGGGCCCCCGGAGTCGCCAAAACACGTGCCCCCGTCACCGGTGGACGGGTGCTGGGATAGCCGCAGATAGCCTGGGTTGAGAGCGTCGAAGCTTGAAAAAGCGAACATGCGCGGGACCGGATTGGCATCGGTAAAAAAAGGAACTCCTCCACCCACCACCCGGTTCTGCACTCCGTACCCGGCAGGGGTGAAAATAGCGCCGTGCAGTCCGTTCTGGGCAGAAAGCCGATCCAACAACTCCAGAGTCGGCAGCGCCGCCGGCGTAAGTCCGCGGGTGCTGCGCGTGGGGAGGATCAGGACGCCGATGTCGCCCGAATCGCTCTGGGCACGATTGTAATTCGGATTCGTAACCACCTCGGTGACCGCAATCAATTTGGTCTTCTTCAGGTCGGTTTGTGAGCCAAAGGGAATGGGGTTGTCGAAGCTCACAAACGCCGTGAACCCGAATGGAGCAAGCCCATTGGTAAAGAACGCGGTACAGTGGGCGGCGGTCAGAAAAACGGTCGGGGCAATCAACGTTCCCGAACAGATGGGGAAAATCCGGCCATCGCTCTGCCGCTGGACGATGAAGGCACCGGTGTTGCTGTACTCGTTATTGCGGTCAATGAAACCATAGACAATGGCCAGGGTGGCGGGGGTGATCGCGAGCACCATCGCGAGGATTCCAAGGACCGAGGCCAGTAAATGAAAATTCCGACGCATGAGGAACCTCCTGTGGAGCGAACGGGGAACTGTTGCGCACTTTAGGAGCGGACCAGCGCGTTGTCAAGGTGAACGGCTTCGCTCGCACCTCATGGTCCAATTTGTCGCGATGGCGCGATTTTTGGTGTCGGTTTGGTGTCTATTTTTGTAGGGCTCGAGGTAGACTCAGCGGAAATAGCGGGACTTCCTAGACAGCGAGAAAATTAAACAGCAATGCGCCTTCCGGCGCATTCCTGCTCAGTTCCCGACAACTTATGAAAATTGGCTGGGGCGAGTCCAGGCCCCCAGCCCCATTCCCGCAGCCTGGTTTACTTGAGCTCCGCGCGCAAATCGCCCAGCGATTTGCCTTTGGCCTGCAGCAGTTCAGCGTGGGAGACCAGGTTCTTCGCCAGCAGGGAGCCTTCCGTGGCCCCGGCGAGCGCCTGTTTGAAGTGCGCCGTTCGCTGACTGGAAGGAGCGCGCGAATCGGCGCGGACAATGGCCGCGGCAAACTCCATCTCCGCATCGCTGCCGCGGAGCTGGATGGCGCGGGCGATGAGAGCGTAGCCGTCGCGGCCGGCGGCGAGGTTCTTCAGGGCGAGGTTCTTCAGGGCGTCCGTTCCGTATGTTTGCTTGTAAGTTTCCTGCAGATAGCCCAGATCGAACAGGGCCAGCGCGTCGGGCTTGCCGCGCTTCTCGGCTTCGTTCACGCGGGCTTCAAAGCGCTCGAGCAAGCGGGCCGCGACGTCGCCGTCCTTCATGGCATAGACGGTGGCGCGGCGCAGGGTTTCCATGCGCACGATCACGGGGGTGTTGGGCTGCAGCAAGGCCAGCGTGTCGTCGGCAAGATGCTGGGTGTTGTAAGACGGGTCGGAGGCACTCCAACTGGGGCCGCCAAATGGCAGCGACTTGGCGCCGCCGATGTCGAAGGGCCAGCAGAGCAGCGGCGGGCCGGCGTAAACGGCCACCGTGAAGAGTGTCAGTACCGCAAGAACAGAAAGAGCAATTCGGATCCGATTTCGCGGCGTGCGAATCATGAGCTCACCTCACGTGAATTTGATTTCCTGCTACACAGGGAGAGACGCTGCACGAGTGCAAGTGTTAACGCACCGCGAAATCGGACGGCTTGAGGAAACGCTATCCGCCAGCACTCTGCACAAATCTGGCCGGGCTGCGCTACACTTTCCGCCTCTGAGGAACGGACCTTGCCTGCTTGGGCTTCTACACGCCGTGCGCTCGCGAACCTCGTGTTGCTCTGTCTGGCGAGTTGCGCGCCGGCGCCGCCGCCCGTGCCGCCGCAAGCTCCACCGCGGATTACGGTCGTCGCTGGGGGCGACATCCTCCTCGCGCGCGCGCTCGGCGAGCGCATGGAGCGCTCCGGCGACTACACGCTTCCTTTTGCCGCTATTGCACCGGCGCTTTCCGCCGCCGATATCGCTTTCGGAAACCTGGAAGGCCCGTTCTGCGAACAACCGCCCTACACGAAAGAAGGGATGATCTTCCGTGTCCTGCCGCGCGGGGTGGAAAGCTTGGTCTTCGCCGGCTTCGACGTGGTCGCCGTGGCCAACAACCATTTCAGCGACGGCGGCAACGCCTGCATGGAGTTCAGCCTCGCGCGGCTGCGCGAAGCGAAAATTGCGGCGGTAGGCGCCGCTCTGCGTTACGACGATGCGCATGCGGGCGCCATAGTGATTCGCTATGGCGTGCGCTTCGCATTTCTCGGCTATTCCTACGCGCCGCGCAACGATGCGCCCGGCGCGAAGAACGCGGTGATTGCCGGGCGCGATCCCGCGCAGATGCGCCGCGACGTGTCCGCCGCGCGGGCCCGCGCGGACGTGGTGCTGGTCTCGCTGCACGACGGGGCGGAGTACTCGCGCAACGTGGCGCGCGAAACGCAGGAGTTTGCTCGCGCAGCCATCGACGCCGGCGCTACCGCCGTCTTCGGGCATCACCCGCACGTGTCGCAGCGCGTGGAGGCGTACGCCGGCGGATGGATTTTTTATTCGTTGGGGAATTTTGTTTTCTGGCAGAACGAGCCCGTCGCCACGCGCACCGCATTGCTGGCGCGGCTCACGTTTTCCGGCGCAAAACTCGAAAAAGCGGAGGCCCTGCCGGTGGTGATCGATTCGCCCGGCATTCCCCGACTGGCGAATGAAAAGGAAGCTTTGCCCATTCTCAAATCCGTCGGCCTCGTCTCCCCGATTGTTTGGCAGAAATCGCCGTAGGCCTGCCGATTTTCAGGAAGTCTCGACCAACTCGATCAGCACTTTCTTGTTTTCCGGTGTAGAGGCGATGAAAAAATTGACGCGTGTGCCGTCGGCGCCGGCGCGGGTCTGCGAATAGATGGGCTGCACGCCGAAGCGCTCGCGCAAAATTTGCGTGGCGCGGTCCACGTCTTTCACGAAGTACTCCACTTGCTGAATCCCTTCTCCGAATTTTTCCAGAAATTTTGCAATCTCGCCGCTCGCGCCCAGCAGACGCGTGGTGAGGATATCCAAGTGCGCTTCCCCTAGATGAAGTTCAAATTCCTGCGCGTCCTGGTCCGGCGGCACTTCCGCCAGCCGCGGCGTTCCGTTGGCTCTGCGGATATTCTCAAACGTGATGGGATGAACGGCGATGCCCACCGTAGTTGGCTTCAGGAGCAATGGCGCGAAGTCCGGGTCTTCGTACAACGCACGAGTTGCGGAGTCTGCCAGCATGCATCCTTCTATGTAAAGCCAGGATGCGGCGAGCCTTCGCTCCGCGGCATCCTCCGAGGCGAGTTGGGCGATCGCATGGTGCAATGCAGGCATCTTACTCCCCGGCAGGGCGCGATTTCCGAAGCGCGCGCTTTTCCGCGCGCGTGGCCGCCAGCGATGCCACCATCGCCACCAGCAGCACCACGCCGACGATTCCCAGCGACCAGGCCGTGGAGATGTGCAGCCACTTCTCCACCAGCATTTTCACGCCGATGAACATCAGCACGATGGAGAGCCCTGCGCTCAGGTAGCGGAAGTAGGAGATGATCGCCGCCAGCAGGAAATAGAGCGCGCGCAATCCGAGAATGGCGAAGACGTTGGAGGAATAAATGATGAAGGGGTCCTTGGTGATGGCGAAGATGGCGGGGATGGAATCGAGCGCGAAGGCCACGTCGGTGGTTTCCACCACCAGCAGGACGAGGAACATGGGCGTGGCTTTCCAGATGCCTTCGTGGCGGATGAAGAACTTCTGTCCTTCATAGGCGGGCGTAATCGGCAGGAATTTCCGCGCCAACTTCAAGACGGGATTTTTCTCCGGCTCGATTTCTTCCGGCTTGTGGAAGAGCATCTTCGCGCCGGTCCACACGAGGAATACGCCGAAGACGTAGAGGATCCACGCGAAGCGCGAAATCAGCGCGACGCCCAGCCAGATCATCAGCCCGCGCATAATCAGCGCACCGAGGATGCCCCAGAAGAGCAGGCGGTGCTGGTAGCGCGCCTCCACGCCGAAATAGCTGAAGAGCACGGCAAAGACAAAAATATTGTCGAAGCTGAGCATGCGCTCGATGAGGTAGCCAGTGAAGAACTCCAGCGCGAGAGTTTTGCGCACGGCCAAGGACGCATCCGGCAGGTGCGCCGGGTTGTACCACCACAGCATGCTGATGTTGAAGGCCAGCGCGAGCACGGTCCACAGCACGCTCCAGAAGACGGCTTCGCGAAGAGAGACCGCATGCAGCTTGCGGTGAAAGACACCCAGGTCCAACGCCAGCAGCACGAGGATGAACAGGTTAAAGAGAACCCACAGCGCCCAGTTGTCCATTTACGCCGCGCCTTGGCGCGCAGCGGAGTGCATTACCGCTTGCCCGCGCCGGGGTCTTTGCAAGGAGGCCACGGAGACAGTCTATTCACGGGCGCAAATAAGTCAAAGCTCGCTTTTTTCAGGTTTCGATTTCGGTCCGGCGCACTTCGCTGCTAAATGGAAGGAGTTTTCAAGGTCCGGCGTCTACTGCAATCCCTAGTCCTTGGATTTGCGCACGGCATTTACGTTGGTGAGCGTGACGTGGGTCACGCGGCCGGCGCGCACCGGCACGGCCACGTCCCAGCGCAGACGCGCGTCGCCCACGGTGGCCTCGCCTTCGATGGTGCTCAACCAGTAGTCGCCCGGCGCCACATTGGTGAAGGCGCCGCGGCCGTCGAGGTTGGTTTCGGTTTTGGCCAGCAGGTAGGCGGACTCGGCGAGTTCCAGGGCGCGGTCGCGGATGCGGCTCTTGCGCTCGCTTTCCTGGGCGGCCCAACGCGGCCCGGGGTTGATCGAATCCAGCTCGACTTCCATGCCGTCGCGCGATTGGGGGTTGTTCTCGATGAATTTCCGAAGGTTCTCGTGGTACTCCTTCTTGGCCTTTTCGTAGCGCGCGGGATTTTCGGTGCGGTCTTTTTCCTTCGCCTTGAGGACCGGGAAGCCCACGGTAGCGTCGCCGGCATTGCGCGCCAAGTAGGCTTCAGAGAATTCCGGCACGTCGAATAGGTCTTTCGTGGTCAGCTTCTTGCTGAACTCGCTGCCGCTCAGCTCCACGCTGCGCGTGCGCGTCATCCACGCCTTCAGCTCCTTGGACACTTTCAGCGCGTCAATGAACTTGTCCAGATCCGGCTTGGCCTCCGACTGCTCGGCTTCCTTGTGGATGTCCGCAAAACTCTTGCGCAACAGCGAGACGCTCAGGCGCATCACCGGCTCCGCGCGTCCGCCGCTGGGCGTGGCCGTGGCCGCGAATTCCACGGTGCCCGCCGCCGTAGCCTGCGGCGCCGCCGCACGAAGCGCGGGAAGCACCAGCGCCAGCAACGTGAAAACCAGGGCCACGATGAAGAAGCGGACGGCGATCCGCTTTTCCCGGGATCGCATCTCCGCCTCGACGTTGTCAAATCTTCTCATGCGCTCATCCTAGCAGATTCACGAGCTCGCCCTGTTCACAACAATCGGAAGGTGACCTCAATCAGCACCTCCGTCGGCACGGGCTTTCTGTCCGGTCCCAGCGCGGGTTTGAACCGCCAGCCACGCACGGCTTCGATGGCGCGTTCGTCGAGTCCCATGCCCACCCCCCGCGCCACGCGAATGTTCGAGACGCGGCCGTCCGTGCCCACGACGATGCGCAGCGTTACCGAACCCTGCATTTTCGACTTGCGCGCCTCTTCGGAAAAACTCGGCGTCGGGCAAAACACGCACTCGGGATAGCCCACGCCATTCCGCCCGGGAGGAAGCGGTTCACCGCCGCCGATGCCCCATTTCTTCCCCTCACCCCCGCCACCGCCGTCTCCGTCGCCGATGCCGCCGCGCTTGCCTTTGCCGAACCCGCCATCCGAGCCCGGTCCCTGCGAATCGGTGGCCTCACGCGAAAGCGGATCGCCAATCACGCTCACCAGCGGAACGGAGATCTCCGGCGGCCCGAGCAGTGTTTGATTCACCATCAATTTTGCTCGCGGATTGCGCGGAATCCCGAGTTGCGTAAGTTGCGACCAATCGAATTGCGGGAGGCCTCCATGCCGCGCCGGGAGGGGATTGTGCTCGCCGCCACCGCCACCACCTTTCGATTTCGCCAGGGTCCCCGCCATTTTTTCCGTCGGCATTCCTGGAAAGATAATTCCGCCGACGAACTTTTCTTCCGCCCCATTTGCCGACTTATTCACCATGCTATTGAACAGTGGAAACAGCAGCAGCACGGCCGCGAGCAAATGCACCACCAGCGAAAGCTCTTTTGCGCGCAGGCTATCGACGCCGCGCGCCCAACTGGTTTCCGTGCTCGCGCCGGCGCCCGCCAAAATATTCGGCCAGGCGGGCAGGGTCTCTATGATCTGTGAATGCGGGGAACTGCTGGCTTGCCGCTGCATCGAATTCGCCTCCAAGCAAATGGCGTTCCGGGGTGGTCTCTGCACTCAGAGGTGAAGATGCGGCTGCAGGTTGCTTGGGAGTTGCAGCGGGAGTGAACAAAAAACAAAAACCGCAGAAGCGTTGCTCCTGCGGTTTCAGAAAACTGCGCACAGAAAACTACTCACGGCTTCACAGCAGCCGGAAGGTGACCTCGATATCCACTTGCACGGCCACCGGCTTGCCGCCGGGACCCATGGCGGGTTTGAAACGCCAGCCCTTCACGGCTTCCATGGCGTTTTCATCGAGTCCCATACCCGCGCCCTTCACGATGAAGATGTTCATGGGGCGGCCGTCCGCGGTCACGACCAGGCGCAACATCACCGTGCCCATAAACTTCGCTTTTCGTGCTTCGTCGGAGAATTTCGGGTCCGGGCAGTACGCGCATTCGGGGTAGCCCACGCCGCCGCGTCCGGGACGGAACACGCCGCCGCCAATTCCGCCGCCTTCGCCGGGCCCCACGCCGGGGCCGCTGCCGCTGCCCACGCCGCCGCAACAACCGGTGCCAATGCCAGCGCCTCCGCCCGGACCGCCCGAGCCGGTGATCATCGCGGCCAGCGGATCGCCGTAGGCATTAATGTTGGGCTGCGGCACGCGGATATCCGGCGGCACGACCACGGTGGGTTCTGCGGGAAGCTTGGGATTCGGATTGCGAATGGTCGCCATGGGTGGCGTCAACTGCGTCATGGAAAACTTCGGCAGACGGCCTTTGCTGGGAGGCGTATTCATGCGCTCGCCGCCGCCACCGCCGCCGCCCGCTTTTTCGCCGCCCGGAGGCAGCTTGGGCAGATAAGGCGAAATATCAATGATGCGCACGTCCGCCTTGACCACCGGCGGTGCCGTGGTGTTCTGGATAAACTGGTACAGCAGCGGCATGGTCAGAAGCACAACACCCAGTCCATGCGCGGCCAGCGAAAGCACCTGCGCCTTGGAGTAGTTTTCGTCCTTGCTCCAAATGGGCTTGACCGGAATCGGCTTGCTGGTCACATTCAGCGGGGGCAGCTTGGGAGGAGCGATGGCGAAACGAATGTCTTCCCACAGCACGCGCAAGAATGGCTTGTCTTCCACCAGCATGCGCTGGCCCTTGGGCAGAGGTACCTTGCTCCCGCCCTTCATCCATTCTTTGAAGTTTTCGCCAAAGCCCGCGCCGAATTTCGACGGCGTGAATGGAGCGCCTGCGCGGACGTCGCGCACCTTGACCGGCTTTTCCGTGAGGAATTCGATCAGGCTGGAAAAGAAGGATTGCGACCAGGGACGCTGCTCGACGAGGAAGCGGGGTGTCCTGGGCGCGGAAGCGCCTGCATTTTGCGGGTTACGATTCGGTGCTGTCTCTGCCATGGATACCCGTTACGCCCGAGCAAAAAGACCCGGCCCGGGCCTCAGTCTACTTAGATACGGCCCACGCCAAAAAGTTGCTTGGCACCCCAAGCTGACTTGTGTGCCAAATCATTGTAACATACGACGTTTCGCCGGGAGCAAAAGTTTCCCGCTGGTAACACGCGCCACAAGTCCTTTGGGGCACAGGGAATGACAAAACCGCTCGACCTGAAAAGCACGCTCAATTTGCCGAAGACGGCCTTCCCCATGAAGGCCAACCTGCCGCAGGCCGAGCCGAAAATGCTGGCCGATTGGGAAGAGCAGCGCATCTATCACCGTATCCAGGAAGCCCGCAAGGACGCGCCTCCCTACGTTTTTCACGATGGCCCGCCGTACCCCACCGGAGAAATTACCCTGGGCACCGGGCTGAACAAAGTGTTGAAGGACTTGGTGGTCAAGTCGCGGACTATGGCGGGATTTCGCGCGCCTTACGTCCCCGGCTGGGATTGTCACGGCCTGCCCATCGAAACCAAAGTTGAAAAAGAGCTGGGCGGCAAAGGCAAAGTTTCTCCGGCGGAGTTCCGCCGCATGTGCCGCGACTTCGCCGGACGCTACATCGATAACCACCGCCGCGAATTCAAGCGCCTGGGCATCTTCGGCCTGTGGGAAAAACCCTACCTCACGATGAACTACGATTACGAGGCGCGCATCGCCGAGGCATTTCTAATTTTTCTTGAAAAAGGTTACGTCTATCGCGGGCTGAAGCCGGTGTACTGGTGCATCGTGGACGGCACAGCGCTGGCCGAAGCGGAAGTGGAGTACGAGGACCACACCAGCCCGAGCATTTGGGTGAAGTTTCCGGTGATCGCGGACGCCGCGTCCGCAAAACTCGGCAAAAATGTGGACGCCGTCATCTGGACCACCACGCCGTGGACGCTGCCGCACAACCGCGCGTTGGCGTTTCATCCAGACTTCGAATATGTGGTGCTGGAAACTTCTGCCGGCAATTTGCTCGTTGCCTCTGGCATGATTGAGGCGGTCAAGGCGGCCGCCGCGCTCGAAGTCACCAACACGCGCGGCCCGTGGAAGGGCAGAGAACTCGACGCGCTGAAGTTTCGGCATCCATTCCTGGAACACTTGCGCGTGCCTGCGGTGTTCGCCGATTACGTCACGCTGGAGCAGGGCAGCGGCATCGTGCACACGGCGCCCGGCCACGGCGCTGAAGACTTCCTCTCTGGGCAAAAGTACAATCTCGAAGTTGCCGCGCCGATTGACGACGAAGGCCGCTACCTCGAAGGTTTGCCGGAGTACAAAGGCAAGACCGTATTCGAAGCGAACCCGCACATCGTCGCGCTGCTCAAAGCGCGCGGCGCGCTGCTCGGCGAAAGCAAGCTCACCCACAGCTACCCGCACTGCTGGCGCTGCCACCAGCCGGTGATCTTCCGCGCCACCGAGCAGTGGTTCATCAACCTGGAGCATGCCGGGCTGCGCCAGCGCGCGCTGGACGAAATCAAAAAAGTGAAGTGGAAGCCCGCCTGGGGCGAAGACCGCATCAGCTCGATGATCTCCACGCGGCCGGATTGGTGCATTTCGCGACAGCGTTTCTGGGGCGTGCCGCTGGTCGTGTTCACCTGCGAAAGTTGTGGAAAGCGCTTCGACGACTACGCCGCGTTGCGCAACGTGGTGCGCTGGTTCGAGCGCGAAGGCGCCGACGCGTGGTTCACGCACTCGCCGGAAGAGCTGCTTCCTGCCGGCACGAAGTGCAAATGCGGCGCTGCAAAGTGGCGCAAGGAAAACGACATTCTCGACGTGTGGTTTGACTCCGGCTCGTCGCATTTCGCCGTGCTGGGCAACGATACGGCGGGGCAGTGGCCGGCCGATTGTTATCTCGAAGGGCCCGACCAGTACCGCGGCTGGTTTCAGAGCTCGCTGCTGGTGGCCATGGGCGTGCGCGACGCGGCGCCGTACCGCCAGGTGGTCACGCACGGCTGGACGCTGGACGAAAAAGGCACGCCGATGTCCAAGTCGCTCGGCAATGCCATCTACCCCGCAGAAATCTGCGAGAAATGGGGCGCGGACCTGCTGCGCGTGTGGGTGGCGTCGCAGGACTACACCGCCGACACCAGCCTGAGCGTCGCCATGATGACGCAGCTTTCCGAGGCGTATCGCAAAATCCGCAACACGCTGCGCTTTGCGCTCAGCAATCTTTACGACTTCGACCCCAACTGCGACGCGCTCGCCGATGAAAAACTCTGGGAGATGGACCGCTTCATGCTCCACCGCGCGGCAGAGCTGGTGAAGCAAAGCCGCGGCTGGTACGACAACTTTGAGTTCCATCGCGTCTTCCACGCCATTCACGATTTCTGCGTTGTGGACCTCAGCTCGTTCTACTTCGACGTGCTCAAGGACCGCTTGTACACGTCCGCGCCGCAGAGCGCCGGCCGCCGCTCGGCGCAGACCGCCGTGTATCGAATTGCCAGTGCGCTGGTGCGGCTCATCGCGCCAGTTCTGGTCTTCACTGCCGAAGAAATCTGGAAGTTTTTCCCCAAGCGCGCGGGCGACCCGGAGAGCATCCATATGGCAATCTTCCCGGCGCCCGAGGAACTTGATGCGGGACTTGCCGAGAACAACATTTCCAACTGGCAGTCGCTGCTGGGGCTGCGCGACATCGTTTTGAAGGCGCTGGAGAATGCCCGCAATTCCAAGTTCCTCAATGGCGCGCTGGAAGCGAAAGTGGTCTTGAGCCCGGACGCGGATTGGGGCGTTCTGCTGCAACAATACGAATCGTGGCTCCCGGCGCTGTTCATCGTTTCGCAGGTGAAGCTGGAAGGCGAAATCGGCCAGCCAAGCACGCCCGATAAAAACGCGCTTCCGGACGTGAGCATAGAGCGCGCCGAGGGAACGAAGTGCGAGCGCTGCTGGAACTATTCGACGCGGGTGGGTGAAAACGCCGACGTGCCCACGGTCTGCGAACGCTGCGTGACGGCGCTGACGGAAATGGGCCTGGTGCCGCTCCCCCAATGACTTCGCTTGCAGGCGCGCGCTGGGTCTGGCTGTCGCTGGCCGTGGTGGCCGCCGACCGCGTCACCAAAATCCTGCTCGACCGCGCCACGCAGCCGGGTTGGCATCATGCGATCATTCCCGGCTTTCTAAACCTGGTCCACGCGCGCAACCGCGGCGTGGCTTTCAGCATTTTCGCGGACTCGGATTCGCCCTGGCTGCGCGCCGGACTTATCGTGTTAGCGCTAGGCGCGGTGACGCTGTTTGCGTGGATGCTGGCCACCGGCCGCGCCGGTACGCGGGCGGAGCGCTGGGGATTTGCGCTGGTGTTGGGCGGGGCCGCGGGCAATGTGATTGACCGCATCCTCTACGGCTCGGTACTCGACTTACTCGATTTCTACGTGCGCGACTGGCACTGGCCCGCATTTAACGTAGCCGACGCGTGCCTCTCGATTGGCGTGACGCTGATTTTCTGGGAAATGGTCTTCGACAGGCGCGCATCCGGAGGTTCCTCTTCCGCTCCGGAGGACAGATAGCAATGCACCCGATCCTTTTCAAAATCGGTTTTTTCACGCTGCACACCTACGGCACGATGCTAGCCGCGGCGGTGCTCTTCGGGTTGTGGCTGGCACGGCGGCATGCCTTCGAGGACGGACTCGACGGCGACCGCGTGTGGAACGTGGGCGTCTATGGCGTGCTGTCCGGGCTGGTAGTAGCCAAGGTGTGGCTGGTGCTGGCGATGTGGGACTACTTCGCCGCCAACCCGCGCGAGATTTTCTCTCTCTCCACGCTGCAATCCGGCGGCACGTTTTACGGCGGCGTGCTCGGCGCGCTGGTGCTCATTATTCTCTACGCGCGTTACTGGAAGCTGCCGTTCCTCTCGCTGGCGGACGCCTACGCACCCTGCGTCGCTCTCGGCGCATCGCTCGGCCGCCTGGGATGTTTTTCCGCGGGGTGCTGCTACGGCAAGCCCACCGAGGTTGCCTGGGGCGTCATTTTCTCGAGCGAGTACGCGCACGGCCTGGTGGGCACGCCGCTGCACGTCCGCCTGCACCCTACGCAGCTCTACGATTCCTTCGCCGCGGCGGGGATTCTGCTGGTGCTGCTACTGATGCGGCGCCGCAAGAGATTTCCGGGCCAGCTCTGGGCTCTGTTCATGATTCTTTACGGTCTGATGCGCTTCACTACGGAATTCTTCCGCGGCGACCCCGGGCGCACCGAGCTGTTCGGCGGCGCGCTTTCGCTGATGCAAGTGGTCAGCCTGGCCCTGATTGTTTCCGGCGTGTGGCTCTGGCGCCGCGGCGTCGCGCAGGCTGCGCGCGCGAAGTGATCGTTTTTCCGAGCGGAGCGAGGAATCCCTCTTCACGAGAAACGAAAATCGAAACTCGAAACTCGAAACACCATGCCCGATACGCACCACTTCACCGCCTCCTCTGACGATGCCGGCCAGCGCCTGGACCGCTTCCTCGCCGCACAACTCCCCACGCTGAGCCGTTCGCGCATCGCCGAGCTGATTGACGAGGGCCACGTGCGCGTCAACGGCGCGCGAGCGAAGCGCGCACATCACGTCGTCGCCGGCGAAGGCATCGACATCACGCTGCTTCCGCGCCCTGCGCTGGAAGCCGTGCCTGAAGAAATCCCGCTCGATGTTCTTTATGAGGATGACGACCTGCTGGTGGTCAACAAGCCCGCGGGAATGACCGTGCACGCCGGCGCGGGCACTTCCAGCGGCACGCTGGTCAATGCGCTGCTGCACCGCTTTGAGAAACTTTCTGCGGTCGGCGGCCCGCTGCGCCCGGGCATCGTGCACCGGCTGGACAAGGACACGTCCGGCGCGCTCGTCGTCGCTTGCAACGACGCCGCGCACCGCCATCTCGCCGGGCAATTTCAGAAGCGCACGGTGGAAAAAACCTATGTCGCGCTGGTGCATGGCCGGCTGAAGCGCGACGCCGGCACGATCGACTTGCCCGTGGGCCGCGACCCCGTCCACCGAACGCGCATGACCACGCGCCGCCGCGAAGGCCGCGAGGCGCGCACCGATTGGAAAGTTCTCGCTCGCCTGGAAAGTTTCACGCTCGTCCTGGTGCGCATCCACACGGGCCGCACGCACCAGATCCGCGTCCATTTTTCCGCGCTCGGGCATCCGGTTGTGGGCGACACGCTGTACGGCGCGCCGCGGCAGGTGCGTGTGCCGCGCAACGCGGCCGCGCCATCGCCGCTCGGACGCAACTTTCTCCACGCCGCGCGCATCTCTTTTGAACACCCGCGCACGGGGAAGCGCGTGACGCTCTCGGCGCCGCTCCCTCCCGAACTCAGGCTCTTCGCGCGGGAACTCTCGCGGGCCTTCGGTGTAAAAGAAGATTTACTTGCGGCGGTCGTTGACGCTGGGCAGGGGACTCTCTAGAATCAAGGTGCCGATGCGCAAACCAATTCTCGCAACAATTTTGCTGGCCGGGCTCGTGCTGCCGCTGCTCGCCCTGTCGCAGCAGCCTAAAGCCCCCGCGCCACAGCAACCCAAAGCTCCTGCGCCACAGAAACGTCCACCAGCGCAAGAGGATCAGGAAATCACGACGCTGAAGTTTCCCGTGGACCTGGTCAACGTGGTTTTCTCCGTGCTGAACCGCCGGCAAAAATTCGTCACCGATTTGGGCGAGGCGGATTTTCAGGTTTCCGAAGATAACATCGCGCAGAAAATCACCAACTTCAGCCGTGAAACCGACCTCCCGCTGCGCATCGGCCTGTTGATGGACACCTCCAACAGCATTCGCGACCGCCTCAAGTTCGAACAGGAAGCGGCGGTGGACTTTCTGCACAACGTGATGCGCCGCCGCCAGGATTACGCATTTCTGATGACCTTCGACAACGAGCCCTCCGTCATTCAGGACTTCACCGACGACGTGGGCCAGCTGACCGAAGTGATCCAAAAGCAGCGCGCGGGCGGCGCGACCGCGCTCTACGACGCCATTTGGGTTTCGGCGCGGCATCGCCTGGCGAATCCGCCGCTGCCCTCGGGCACGAATCCAGCTATCCGCCGCGTGCTGGTGGTGATCAGCGACGGCGAAGACACCCTGCCCAGCGAGCACAGCCGCTCGGAAGCCATCGAAATGGCGCAGCGCGCCGACGTTTCCATCTACACCATCAGCACCAGCACCGACTGGATGTCCGTCACCGGCAGCTCGCCGCAGAAATACCACTTCACCGCCGGCGACAAAGTGCTGCAGACGCTGGCCGACGACACCGGCGGCCGCGCCTTCTACCCCTATCGCATCGACGACCTCGCGCAGTCTTTTGCCGACATCGGCACCGAGCTGCGCAGCCAGTATTCGCTGGCCTACGTGCCCACCAATCGCGCGCCCGACGGCAGATTCCGCACCATCAAGATCCAGTCCCCACGCTCGGGCCTCAACGTCCGCGCACGCAAAGGATACTTCGCGCCACGCCCGCCGAAGCCGGCAACGCCGTAGTTCGAAACTCGAAAAGCGAAAAGCGTTCGCTTTCAATTGTGTGATTGAGACTTGCTGAATGCCGACGGCAGAAGTCTGATCCCTAACCCCTATTCCCTAACCCCTTCTTCACCGCACCGGCGCGTAATAGCCTCTGCGCGCCAGGGCTTTCGCGTCATCGCGCTTGATCTTGATTTCAATCTTGCGGAATTTTCCATCTTTCGCGCGGTTGGTGGGGTAGTAGCCCAGCACGTACTGGGTGCGCAGCTCTTCGGAAATCTGGGTGAACGCCTCTTCGAGCTTCTTCTGGTTGTTCACAAAAATCGAGCGCCCGCCGGTCTGCTCGGCGAGTTTCTTGGCATAGCCCTCGCCGCTGTAGCCGCCGTAGCCGCGCCCGCCGTAGAAGGCGTAGTCTGCGACACCGATGATGTGAATCACCGCATCCGTGCGTTGCGCGATTTCCAGCGCGTCTTCCAGGGATACATCGCTGCCGAAGTCCATGGCGTCCGTCAGGAGGATGAGCGCCTTGCGCCCGGCTTCGCTGGCCAGCTTTTCCCGGCACGCCAGATAAATCGCGTCGTACATCTTGGTGCCCGTGGGACGCTGCTCCACCGGCCCCTGCACCAGCGCCGGCGTATTCGCGCCGTTGATGCGCGCGCGGTTGATGGCGGCGATCAATTCGCGGCGCTCGCTGGTGAAATCGCCCAGCAGGTCCACGTTCAAGTCAAAGCTGAACACAAACGCCAGGTCCTTGGGGCGGAGCACGCGCCCGAGAAAACGGTCCGCGGCATCCTGTTCCATGGGGAGCACGCCGCGCTGGCTGATGCTGGTGTCGATCAACATGCCGAAGGTGAGCGGCAGGTTCACTTCGCGCGCGAAGGAATCAATCTTCTGCGGCTGGCCGTCTTCAAAAATATCGAAATCTTCCTGGGTCAGGTCGGGCAAGATGCGCTTGTTTTTGTCGCGCACCGTCACATAGAGACTCACCAGGTTGACGCCGACACGGATGGTGTCCTGCGATTTTTCCTGTTGCGGCGCGGATTGCTGCGCGCGCGCGGGCCAGGGCAGCGCGGGCGCGAGCAGCGCCAGCAGCAGAAGCGTGCAAAGAACAGGCAACTTCAGCGTGAGGTTTCGCATTCGAATGTATAATCCCAGGCGTCGCGACCCATCTCTTCGGATGCACGCGGAGCGCACGGGGTTGCGGCCGGAGAAAGTTTAGCGTTCGCTGATGACCTTTGCACGCCAATTCGCCGGCATCCTGCTCGTTGCGCTGCTGCCGTTCTCCAGCCTGCAGCAGCCGCCGCCGGCGAAACGCGCCGCGGCACCCGCGCAACAGGATGACCCGCAGTTCCGCATTCGCACCCGCGCCGAGCTGGTGGTGGTTCCCGTTACGGTGAAGGACGCCTCCGGCGAGATGGTGCTCGGCATCCTCCCGGGCGAATTCCGCGTTCGCGAAGACGACGTGGAGCAGGAAATCTCCGTCTTCTCGGTGGAAGCTTTTCCGCTTTCCGCCGTGGTCCTGCTCGACAACGGCCTGCCGCAGAAAGTGGCCCAGCAGCTCGAGACCGGCGCGCCGGCCATTGCCGCGGGCTTCGCGGAAGCGGACGAGGTAGCCGTCACGCGCTTCGACGCTTATCCGGAAAATCTCCTCGAGTTCACGCGCGACAACGACAAGCTCTACGAGCAATTGAAGCGCATGCAAGTGAGCTCGACGTTTCCCGCGGCCGGCTCCGGCCCGATGACCGCCGGCCCCAAGGTGAACCAGGTTTCGCCGGAAGCCAAAGTGCCGTCGCGCCCGGAAACTTCGCGGGCCTCGCGCGGGATGAAGCACCTGCACGACGCCGTCTACGCCGCCGCGCTGCTGCTGCGCGACCGCGGCCGCGATCGCCGCAAAATCATTTTTCTGATTTCCGACGGCGCGAACTCGCCGAACAACGAAATGAGTTTCGACGATACGCTGAAGCTCCTGCTCTCCGCGGACATCTCCGTGTACGCCATCGGCGTCGGCCAGGCGGGGCTCAATCGCGGCGTGAACGCTCTTTCGCGCTATGCGCGGCTCACCGGCGGTGATGTTTTCTACGCCGCTTCGCGCGCCGACCTGGAAAGCCTCTTTGCGCGCGTCACCGAGCAGGCCCGCAACCAGTACACCCTGGCCTACGCGCCCCGCGGCACCGATCGCAACAAGGAATTTCATTCCGTTGAAGTCATCGTCAAACGCGACCGGCTCTCCATCCGCGCTCGCGACGGCTACTACACCACGCCCACGCCGTAGGTACCGAAAAGCGAAAAGCGAAAATCGAAAAACGCGCCGGCGGCGCCACCGCGCGCGGCATAATTTCTTCTTGACTTCCCGCGCGCGTGACCGTACAAAGCAGGTTGTGGAGCCGAACGCGATGCTGTTTGCGCGCCTCGGTTCTTCGGGAGAATGATTCCGGAGCAATGCGCGATGAAGAAGGCCACTAAAAAGGCCCCGAAGAAAGCGAAAAAGGGCTGAGCTTCGGGTCCTCGGATGTTTTCGAGCGGGGTGCGGCAACGCACCCCGCTTTTGTTTTGTGGGGAGCCACTAGCCGCTGGTTGTTTCATGCGCCGGGCACAGCGGCCGGTATTCGCAATAGCGGCACACAAACCCCGGGTTGGCGTCAAACTCGCCCGCGCGGATGTTCGCCGCCACTTCCTGCACTTTGTCCTCGGCTTTTTTCAGTTGCTTGGCATCGCGCGCGGAGCACACCGGCAGGTTGGTCATCAGGTTGTAAAAGGTCAGCCGCACCGGGTCGAGCTCCAGCACATCGCGCGCGGCGAGCGCGTAGATGCTGAGTTGCAGGCTGTTGCGCGCGGCCTTCTCGTCCCGCGGCCGTCCGGTTTTGTAATCCACGATTTCTGCTTCGCCCGGGCCCAGCCGGTTCACCTGGTCCATGCGCCCGGTGACCACGATGTCGCCCGCCATGGGCAGCTCGAAAGTTTTTTCCTGCCCGAGCACGTCCTCCGGCCGCGGCAGCGCGCTCGAGTGGAAGGCGCGAAGCTGCTCGAGTCCTTCGCGCTGGTATTCTTTTTCCTGGTAGTCGTCCTCATAGCCCGCGGAGCGCCACTCGCGCCGGAAAATAGTTTCCACTTCGTCCCACGGCAGCAGGCGCTGCTTCTCCTTCCACTCCTTCACCACGATGCGCACCGCGGTGTGCATCACGTTGCCAAACGTGGTGGCCGCGCGCGGCCCTCCGCGCAGGCCCCACACGTGGTCGAAAAGGAATTTCTGCGGGCAGGAGTTGTAGCCTTCCACCGACGTCGCGCTTAGTTGCAGCGGCACGGTCGCCGGCGGGTGAAATGTTTCCGCCCACTGCGCGATGCGTGAGTAGGCGCGTGAGTCGGGGTCCGCTGCGCCAAAAAGCTGTGTTGCGCCTTCGTCCTCTCGCATTTCCGCCGCCGCAGAAAACTTCGGCGCTAACTGCAGCACGTCGTTCTTCTTGATTTCCGGCACGGAGAGAAAATCTTCCAGAAACTCCGAGCGCTTGGACCGCGCGTGGATCACCGTGGTCAGCGTGAGCCGCTTGCGCGCGCGCGTCAGCGCCACGTAGAAGAGCCGCCGCTCCTCCTGAATCTGAAAATCGCCCTGCGGCGATTGTTCCTTCATCAGCGCGTCGGGAAATTCCATCACCGGCTGCCGCGGCCGCGCCGGAAATCCGCCCATCACCATCCGCAGCACAAAGACGTGCTCGAACTCCAGCCCCTTGGCCGCGTGCACCGTCATCAGGTGCACCGCGTCGCGGCCGCCGCTTTCGGTGAGATTGATTTGTCCGTTGGCCGCGGCGAAGTCGTCGAGGTACCGCACCAGTTCCGCGAGCTTGCCCGTTTCCGTCAGCGCCTTCTGCTCCCACGCGCGAACAAAATTGCCGAGCTCGATGAGGTACGGCCGGTTCGGATCGTCCTCGGGCAGCACCAGGCCCAACTCGGCAATCAATTCGTCGAGCAGCTCCGACGCGCGCAGCTTCCACGCACGCCCGCGCAATTTCTGGACGAACTCCACCAGCTCGCCGGTGCGCCGCCCGGTTTTTGCAAACTCCAGTTCACCCTGCGCGCCTTGCAGCGCGTCCCACAGCGGTTGCCGCTTGTTTTTGGCGGCCTTCGCGCAGAGGCGCACGAGGTCGGCCGCCTCGAAGCCCCACGCCGGCGCGCCCAGCACGCGCGCGCAGGCCACATCGTCTGACGGCGTGGCGATCAGCCGCAGGTACGCAAGCACGTCGCGCACCAGGGGATTCGCCAGGATGGAAAGGTTTTTGATGACGAACGGAATTTTCCGCGCGCGCAGCGCCGCCACCAATTTTTCGCGGTGCACGTGCATGCGGTAGAGCACGGCGAACTCGCTCCAGGAGTGTCCCTTGCCGTGCATCTGCTCGATTTCGCTCGTCACCCAGGTGGCTTCGTCTCCGGCGGAGCCGAATTCGGCCACCTGCACTTTCTCGCCCTCGGCGTTGTGCGTGCCGAGCTGCTTGTCGGCGATGTAGCGGTCTGCGTTTTGCGCGATCACCTGCCCGGAAACGCGCAGGATCTTTTTCGTCGAGCGGTAATTCTGCAGCAGCGGCAGGACATGGCCTTGTTCCGCCTCCGGCGGACGCGCGCCGAGAAAGCGCTCCGCAAAAAGCTGGAAGCTGCCGAAGGAAGCGCCGCGGAAGCGGTAGATGGCCTGGTCGTCGTCGCCAACCACAAATATGTTCTTGTGCTCGCGCGACAGCAGCCAGAGCAATTCGATCTGCGCGATGTTGGTGTCCTGAAACTCGTCCACCAGGATGTAGTGGAAGCGCTCGCGGAGCTTTTCGAGCAGCGCCGCGTTCGTCCGCAGCAGCTTCACGGCCTCGAGCAGTTGCCCGCCGAAGGTAATCAGGTTGCGCTCGCGCAGCAGCGCCTCGCTTACGCGATAGACGCGCGCCAGCTCCGTCTGCCGCTCGAGCTCCGCCTCGCGCTCGGCGCGCTCATCCTCGTCGAGGTCCGCCTTCATTTCTTCGTGCGCTTTGTGAAGGCCGGCGACGTAGCGCTCGTAGTCCGCGGGCTCGACCAGCTCATCCTGGCAGCGGGAAAAAAATTGCGCGAAGTCGCCGAGGAATTGCCCGGGCTCCGCCACACGCTTGTAGAACTTCAGCTCGAGGCGCGGCAGATTGCGCCGCATCAGGATCCAGTGGTCCGTCTGGTCGAGCACCTGCACGCCGGGGTTCACTTCTTTCAGCAGACTGAAGCAGAAGGCGTGAAACGTGGTGAGGGTAAGACCTTCCGCGCGCTCGCCGACGGCTTTTTCCACGCGATGCTTCATTTCCAAGGCGGCTTTTTCGGTGAAGGTGAGGCCAAGAATATTTTCGCCGGAGATTTCGGTTTGCGTTTCCAGAAGCCGCCGGATGCGCTCGGTGATGACGCGCGTTTTGCCCGTGCCTGCGCCGGCCACCACCAGCAGCGGCGCACCGCCGTGCTCGACAGCCTTGCGCTGCGCCGCATTCAACTCCGTCGGGGAGTCTGCGGCCCCGCGCTTTTCACCTGCCTTCGTCATATCTCTGCATCGTAGCGGATTTTCTCGCAGCTGTGTAGCTGGCGCTCTCTCCGTCGCGTCCCGCTCAGCAAAAAAACAAATTCCCTGCCAGTGCGAGACTGGCAGGGAATTGGATTCGACAAATCTTACTTTCGCCGATGCGCGATTAACTCTTCTTGGCTGGTTTGGCCGGCGGCAGCGTGTATTCGCCTTCGCACTCATACGTAGCACTTCCGTCGGCTGCCGGAGTGACGGAGCAGGTTCCGCTCCCCTTGATGCCCTTGACCTTGCCGGTGCCGCTGGTGATGGTCCACTTCCCCTTGTTGGGTTGTGGCACGTTATTTTTGATCGTGGTGGAGGCTTCGTAGCGATAGAAGACTTTGTCTCCGTTGGCAAACGTATCGACGAACACTTCGCTTTGGCGCACGGTGTTGCCAATGGTGTGAGCGAAAACCGTCGCCACGCCTCCCTTGGTCGCCTGACCTTCGATTTCCCACGGCTTGCTCCAGGTGCACTTGCTTTGGCTGATTGCATACGATTGGCCCGGGGAATCCGGCACTGGAATTGTGTGTTCGACGTCCGGCTTGGCGCAGACTCCAGCGCCGGACATTTTCGTCTGTGCGGCGCTGCTGCCGACAACCAAAATCGCCAGCACAAAAACTGCAAGAAACTTGTACTTCATTGCTGCCTCCTTTGAGGTTGTTGCGGGGATTTTAAGGTGGCATTCTGGCGGCCTTTCGCCGCAAAGTCCAGCGGAATTGCTGCGGGAAATTGACGCTGACTTTGCCCGCGCCTATACTGGTTCTCGGCCGCATCGCCCGTCGTCGAAGGAGATCTCCTCATGGACACCCCCGTCATACTCAGCGCCGTCCGCACTGCGGTTGGAAAATTCCAGGGCGGCCTGGCGTCGTTTTCCGCCACCGACCTCGGCGCCATCGTGGTGCGCGAAGCCGTGCGCCGCGCCGGCATCGAGCCCGGCCTGGTGGACGAATGCATCATGGGCAACGTGGTTTCCGCGGGACTCGGCCAGGCGCCCGCGCGCCAGGCAGCCATCAAGGGCGGCCTCGATCCGCGCTCCGGCGCGATGACCATCAACAAAGTTTGCGGCTCGGGCCTGAAAGCGGTCGGCCTCGCCGCGCAGCAGATTCAGCTCGGCGAAGCGGAAATCGTCGTCGGCGGCGGCATGGAGTCCATGTCCAATTGCCCCTACCTGCTCACGCAGGCGCGCACCGGCTATCGCCTGGGCCACGCGCAGGCCATGGACTCGATGATCCTCGACGGCCTGTGGGACCCCTACGAAAACTTCCACATGGGCATGACCGGCGAACTCGTCGCCGAAAAGTACGGCATTTCGCGGCAGGAGCAGGATCAGTTCGCCGTGGAGAGCCACAGGAAAGCGGTGAACGCCATCAAGTCGTGCTTTTTCGAATCGCAGATTATTCCTGTCGAAGTGCCGCAGAAAAAAGGCGACCCGCTGCGCATCACCAAAGACGAATCGCCGCGCGAAGACACCACGCTCGAATCGCTGGCCAAGCTGAAGCCCGCGTTCAAGAAGGACGGCACGGTCACCGCCGCGAACGCGCCGGGCACTAACGACGGCGCCGCGGCGGTCATCGTCACCAGCGAACGGCTGGCGTCAAAAATGGGCAAGCAGCCCATGGCGCGCATCGTGGCGCAGGCTGTCGGCGGCATGGAACCCAAATGGGTGATGATGGTGCCGGTGATCGCGGTCGAAAAGTTGCTGAAGAAAACCGGCTGGGACCGCGACAAAGACGTGGACCTCATCGAGCTGAACGAAGCCTTTGCCGTGCAAGCCATCGCCGTCATCCGCGAGCTGAAGCTCGACCCGGCGAAAGTGAACGTGAACGGCGGCGCGGTCGCGCTCGGCCATCCCATTGGAGCCTCCGGCGCGCGCATTCTGGTGACACTGCTCTACGAGTTGCACCGCCGCAACTTGAAGCGTGGCATCGCTGCACTGTGCCTCGGCGGCGGCAACGCCGTGGCCCTGGCCGTCGAGAGAATGTAGCCGTAGGACAGGCTTACCAGCCTGTCCTCTCCCGGTTGAACAGTACCTACTGGACAGGCTAGTCCCGATGCCTCGGGAGCCTGACCTACGAGAGAGCACTTTCCTTTGTTTTGCTGCGCCCTTATTTTTCCGGAGGACTCATGTCAGCTGAAAACATAAAAACCGTCGCCGTGCTGGGCGCGGGCACCATGGGTAACGGCATCGCGCACGTTTTCGCCGCGCGCGGATTCAACGTGATTTTGCGCGACGTCGAGCAGCGCTTCCTCGACCGCGGCTTGCACACCATTTCGAAAAACCTCGACCGCCAGATTAAGAAAGACCAGCTTCCCGAAGCGGACAAGGTCGCGATTCTCGGACGCATCCAGGCGGTCACCGATCTTTCCGCGATTGCCGCTGCCGATTTCGCCGTTGAAGCCGTGCCGGAAAACCTGTCACTCAAAACGGAAGTCCTCAAAGCCGCGGACGCACTGCTCCGCAAAGATGTGATCCTCGCGAGCAACACGTCCACCATTCCCATCACCGCGCTGGCCGCCGTCACCTCGCGCCCCGGACGCTTCATCGGCATGCACTTCATGAATCCCGTGCCGGTGATGACGCTGGTCGAAGTCATCCGCGGCCTGGAGACGAGCGACGACACGTTTGCCGCCACGATGGCGCTTGCCGAAAAACTGGGCAAAAAGCCCGTGGCCGTCAACGACGCGCCCGGCTTTGTTTCCAACCGCGTGCTGATGCCCATGATTAACGAAGCCGTGTTCTGCGTGATGGAAGGCGTGGCCACGCCCGAAGCAGTGGACGACATCATGAAGCTGGGCATGAACCATCCGATGGGCCCGCTGGCGCTCGCCGACCTCATCGGCATCGACACCTGCCTCGCTATCATGGACGTGCTGTACACCGGCTTTTCCGACTCGAAGTACCGTCCCTGCCCGCTGCTGAAAAAAATGGTCGCCGCCGGGCGTTTGGGGCGCAAATCCGGCCGCGGGTTTTACAGCTACTCTGGATAATCAGGTCAGATTTTCGGGAATTATTCCATGGCAACCGGAGGAAGCGATGCGAAATGTCTGGATGGCTCTGGCAGTTTGTTTGTCGTGTGCGACGGCCTCTTCCGGGCAGGCCGGCCGCGAGGCAACAATCATGGCAGCGGACGGAGTGCTGCTGAAGGCCACGTTCACTCCGGCGGCGAAGCCCGGCCCGGGCGTGATCCTCTTTCATCAGTGCAATAGCGACCGCAAGTCTTGGAACACGCTGGTGCCGCAACTCACCGCCGCGGGCTATCACGTGCTCACGTTCGACTACCGCGGCTACGGCGAAAGCGGCGGCGCGCGCCATCTCAACCTGCCGGCGAACGACCGCATCGCGGTAGTGGCCAACAAGTGGCCCGGCGACATTGACGCGGCCTTCAATTTTCTTCTCGCGCAGCGCGGCGTGGACAAAAATCGCATCGGTGCCGCCGGCGCGAGTTGCGGCGTCAACCAGTCCATTCAACTGGCGCTGATTCATTCGCAGGTGAAATCGCTTGTGCTGCTTTCGGGAACCACGGACACCGCTGGCCGGCAATTTCTGCGCACGGCCGATGGACTGCCGATTCTTGCCGCCGCCAGCGACGACGACGGCAGTGCCGTGCCCCTGCTGCGCTGGGTGCTCGCCTTCTCGCACAACGCGCAGAACAAATTCGCGCAGTTCAAAGCTGCCGGCCACGGCACGAATATGTTCGCGGTCGAAAAAGGACTCGAACCGATGATCGTAGAGTGGTTCGAAAAAACTTTGCGCAATGCGCCCGCCAAGCTGCCCGCCACTTCCAGCAGCGCCTCCAAGCCCTCGCCGCAGGAAGAATTCTGGTCGCTGCTGGAGGAGTCCGGCGGCGCGGCCCGCGCCATGCAGTATTACGAGGACGCGAAAAAACGCGATCCCAACGTGTTTCTCTTTCCTGAATTCGCCATCAACGCCCTCGGCTACGAACGCTTGCAAGCCGGCAAAGCGGCGGAGGCGGTTGAGATTTTCAAGATCAATGTCGCCGCCTTTCCGGCATCGCCCAATGTGTACGACAGTCTGGGCGACGCCTACGTCGCCGCGGGCAACCGCGAACTCGCCATTCAGGCTTCTCGCAAGACCCTGCAAGTGCTGGATGCCACGCCCAACTTGGATGAGCAATTCCGCAAACTCCTGCGCGACAGCGCTGAAGGCAAACTGCGCCAGCTCGGCGCGCCGCCCGCTGCTCCGCCGAAGCAGTAGTGCTCGCCGTTCCGTCTCAGCCACAAGTCCGGCCGCGGGTTCTACAGCTATGGGGGTGATGGGGGAGAGAACACCCCCCCAAAAAATACCTTTTGCTTTTTCTTCGCCTTGTGCTAGGATGCCCTCTATTGACGGGGTGCAGCCAGCTTCCCGCGAATAGGAGGGTACAATGGTTTCCGCAGATGCAACGGGGCAACTCTCTGGTAAACTTCCGGTCCCTGGGGTGGTCCCCCATCCGGACGGCAATCACAAGGGCAAAGGTGGCGTCATGTCGGACGAACGAGCAAAGATGGTGGAAAACGCAATCCTGCAGATCGAGAAGCAGTACGGCAAAGGCTCCATCATGCGGCTGGGCAACAAGGATGTGCTGGTCCCGGTCAGCGTGATTCCCACGGGTTCCCCTTCCCTGGACGCGGCTCTCGGTGTGGGCGGCGTGCCGCGCGGCCGCGTGACTGAAATTTACGGCCCGGAGGCCGGCGGCAAGACCACGCTCACTCTCCACATCATCGCCGAAGCGCAGAAGTTGGGCGGCCAGGCGGCGTTCATCGACGCGGAGCACGCGCTGGACCCCAACTACGCCCGCAAACTTGGCGTGGACGTGGATAACTTGCTGGTTTCCCAGCCGGACAACGGCGAGCAGGCGCTGGAAATCGCCGAAACGCTGATTCGCTCCGGCGGCGTGGACGTGGTGGTGATTGACTCTGTTGCTGCGTTGGTACCCAAGGCCGAACTGGAAGGCGAAATGGGCGAGCCGACCATGGGTTTGCAGGCGCGCCTGATGTCGCAGGCGCTGCGAAAGCTCACTGCGTTCGTCTCCAAGTCGAAGACGTCGCTGATTTTCATCAACCAGGTGCGCGAAAAAATCGGCGTGCTCTTCGGCAATCCGGAAACTACCACCGGCGGCCGCGCGCTCAAGTTCTACTCATCCATCCGCATCGACATCCGCCGCATTCAGGCCATCAAGGATGGCGACCGCGTGGTCGGCTCACGCACCCGCGCCAAAGTGGTGAAGAACAAAGTGGCCGCGCCGTTCCGCGAAGCCGAGTTCGATATCATCTACGGCGAAGGCGTTTCCCGCGAGGGTGACCTGATCGACGTCGCGGTGGAAAAAAACATCGTCGAAAAGGCCGGACAGTGGATCAGCTTCGACGGCGAACGCCTGGGGCAGGGCCGCGAAAACGCGCGCGTCTTCCTCAAGGAGAACCGGGACATTTGCGAGAAGCTCGACGTCGCCGTGCGCAAGGCCCTCGGCCTTGCCGTCGCCGGCGAGCAGCGCCCCGGCCCGCAACTGGCCACCGCCGCTTCCGCCAGCGCCAAACCCAAACCTTCGCGATGACCGCGCACGGCACCTGATAGTTCTTCTTAGACGGCCGCAGGTGAGGGGTCTGCGATGATGATATCTGTCTTTATTGGTACCAGCGTCGACGGCTTCATTGCGCGACACAACGGCGATCTCGACTGGCTGCCACCAGGGGGCGGCGAACCACACGGCTACGACGAGTTTATGGCCAGCGTTGATGCGCTTGTGATAGGTCGCAAGACTTTTGAAAAGGTTCTGACCTTTAAGGATTGGCCTTATGGAGATAAGCGCGTTGTAGTCCTGAGTAGTCGACCTGTCAATCTGTCCGCGGCTGTTGGAGGCGTTGTCGAACAGATGGCCGGGCCTCCGGCGGAGATCGTTTCGCAACTCGCTGCGAGTGGTGCCCACCACCTCTATGTCGACGGTGGAATCACAATTCAAGGGTTCCTGCGCGCGGGGCTTATTCAGCGTCTCATCATCACTCGCGTGCCTGTGCTCATCGGAGAGGGAATTCCTCTATTCGGCACCCTACTGCGCGATGTGCGGCTCCGTCACGTGACGACCCGGCATTTTCCGAGTGGCTTGGTTCAGAGCGAGTACCATATCGCCGCATGACTCGACGTCGCCCTGCAACCCTGCCCCCCCCCGACCCCTGTTCTTCACCTTCTCTTCGTGGTACGCCGTGCTTTCTTTTCGTAGTACTCAGTGTTCGCAACGATTACCCCTTTTTGCGGCCCGAATCGTTTCGCGCTTGCGTCGCTTGCGCCGCCTCCCGTACAATTCGTAGGCAAATAGAGTTTGACAAAACGATAGGCAACCTGCGGCGTCTAAGCATTCGAATGAACCGAGCTTCCCATCTTCGAAAGTGCATGGCGGCATTGCTGGCTCTTTTTTTGCTGGACGGGTCCGTCTGCTGGAGCGGGAACAAGCCCCTGCCCCCGAAGAAGAGCGGCGCCCCGGCCAAGGCACCCTCCAAAGCAGCGCCACACAAGTCCACGGCGCGCACCAAGCGCTACGGAATTCCCACCTACGCGGATTCCACCAAAGACGACATCCCCGAATTTGACGATCCGCAGGTGCGCCAAGCGGCGGTTTCTGCATTGGGTCGCTTCAACGGCGCGGTGGTCGTCGTGGACCCCAACAACGGCCGCGTGCTTTCCATCGTCAATCAGCGTCTCGCTTTTTCCGAAGGCTTCCAGCCGTGCTCCACGTTCAAGCCCGTGGTGGGCATCGCCGCGCTCGAGGAAGGAATCATCACCCGCGACACCATGGTGCAGGTGGCGCGCCGCCGTTACCTGAACCTCACCGAAGCGCTGGCCCATTCCAATAATAAATTTTTCGAATCGATCGGCAAACAGATGGGTTTTGACACCGTCTCGCGCTACGGGAAACTTTTCGGATTGGGCGAGCCGGCTGGTCACAATATTTTCGAGGAGCATCCGGGACTGTTTCCGGCGAAGCCTCCGGAGTACGGCGGAGTCGCGCGCATGTCCAGCTTTGGCGAGGGCATTCACATCACGCCCCTGCAACTGGCCTCCATCGGCGCTACGCTGGCCAACGGCGGCACTGTCTATTACCTGCAATATCCGCGCACCGATGAAGAGCGCCGCAACTTCGCGCCGCTGGTCAAGCGCAAGCTGGACATCGAGGCGTACCTGCCCGACGTTCGCGAAGGCATGCTGGCTGCTGTGCTCTACGGCACCGGGCGTTCCGCCTTCGATCCCGAAGGCGAACAGACGCTCGGCAAGACCGGCACCTGCAACGATCAAGGCTCGCGGCTTGGCTGGTTCATGTCGTATTCCGACCAAGTGAAGCCGCGACTGGTGGTTGCGGTGCTGCTGCGCGGGCGCAACCATGTCGTCAACGGCGGTTCCGCAGCGGATGTCGCCGGCCGCGTGTTCTCGCGCTTGCGCGCGGAGAATTATTTCGCCCAGAGCGCCGGCAGCGCGACGGTTACGGCTGCCCTGTCGCACTGACCCTCCCCGCACGATTAAATCCTCTGCTCTTTGCGGTATTGCGCCAAGCATTCCGGACAAAACGTGTGCGTGAGCTTTGCATCGGAGTGTTTGGCGATGAAGTGGTCCAGACGGTCCCAGGGGCCCTGTCCGGGCGCCAGGCCCTGGTCGTCGCGGATTTTGCCGCACATGCAGCACACCGGCAGCATCTGTTCGTACAATCGCAGTTTTTTCCGTTCGGAAATGTCCTGATAAATTGCGTAGGATCCTTCCAACTGCCCGCCAATGAGCATGGGCACGCCATAGACCTCTACATCCACCAGGCTTCCGTCCTTGCGCCGGCGGCGCGTAATCGCATGCGCCACCTGGCCTCGCATACACGCCTTGGTCATGTCCGAAGCCTCTTCCTGGAGCTCCTCGGAGGCCACCAGACTGTCCAACACCAGGCCGGCGATTTCTGCGCCCTTGTACTGGAACAAATCTTCGAAGGCCGGGTTGCACACTTGCACGCAGTGGTTTTTGTCGAGCACCACCATGCCCAGCGGGCTGTTGGCGAGCAATGCGTTTAGTCGCGCCGTCCGCTCATGGATTTCATTTTCCGCACACTTGCGCGCGCTGATGTCCCGCACGACTGCCACGAACTGAATGCCGCTGTCTGCGACTAGTTCGCTGACCGAGATTTCCACGGGAAAGCGCTCCCCGTTGGTGCGCAGCCCGGCCCGCTCGGTCGGGCCCTGTCCGATCACCGGGCTTTGCTTTGTGCGAAGAAAGGTCTCTACGCTATCCCGAAAGTCTGGTTTGATGGCTTCCGGCAGCAGAATCTCCATGCATTGACCTTGCAGGCTGCCGGACCGAAATCCAAACATCCGCTCGGCCGCTTTGTTGGCGAAGGCGATTCTTTTGTCGGCATCAAACAGCAGGATGCCATCCAGCGTGGATTGTGCGATCGCCCAAAAGCGCGACTCCGCGGAGGCCGCGGCATGCTCGGCGGCGAGCCGTGTCAGAGGACGCAGGGTAGTCTGGTACAGCGCTGCGAGGCTAATCACGCACGTCAGCAGAATTTCATACCATTCCCGAATTCCCCCCTCTTTGACGCCAAGGATGTTTAAGAACACTCCGACGGAAAAGAACGTGGCCATCATCACAATCAGGGTCTGGAGCACGACGGACACTGTCGAGCGAACCACCGAAAGTTGTGCCCCGGCATGAGCAGCCTTTAACGGCTTGTCATCTTTTGGCAATTAGTTCTCCCTGGCTGGCCCGTGTAATGACGAACGAAGTAATGCGCCGGACCGCGAAAGGTTATTTTCCGGCATGGACTACGCCATGGGCGATTCCGCATTTGGGAACGCGGCACGCCCCGAGGCGGTATTCCATGTCCTGCTAAGCCCCTGATTCCTTTCGATGGCGACTCCCGCAGAAAGATCTGGTGCATTTTAGCTGCCATCCAAGCGCGGTGCCTCGAGGAGCACCTTCGGCTGCCGGGTGTTGATGAGATAGCGGCACGGCTTTACATTCCTGCTGGACGCGGATTCGCTCTTGGGTCACAACTCGTCCTGAGCTATTCTGCTGGCTGCGATTCACGCTACCGGACGGTTAAGGCCGAGCGCTGAATCTTAGAAAGGTCGGGGGGAAGATTTTGCGGCGTCGCTTGCTGATTCTTATTCTTGTACTGGCCATTCCCGGCGCCGTGTTGCTCGCCTATTCGTTTCATTCCCGCTCGTCTATTGAACAGCAACTTGCCGTGCAAGTGGCGCTCGCTCGCAGTGACGCCCCGCTCATCGCCGCACAGATTCCCCATTTCTCCGAGCATGCGGTTCCCAACGGGCTGAACGTCACGGACTTTCTGCAGGGCATGGGTGTCGCGCGCACCGTCGCCGGCGACCTGCTTTCCTTGCGCTACCAGATTGATCCCGACTGCATGTTGTGGGTCTTCACGCAGGGCAGCGAGTACCGCGCAGAGATCAAGGAAATTCCTTCGACCACGGAAACCGTGCACATCGCGGGCGAGATTCGTGATTCGCTGTTCAACGCCGTGGAGGACGCCGGCGAGCGCGCCGAGCTGGCCATCCGGCTCTCCGAAATTTTCGGCTGGGACCTCGACTTCTACACCGACCCGCGCAAGGGCGACACGTTCCGCGTCGTCGTCGAGAAGCGGACCTACTCCAACGGCCAGCCTGCCTCGTACGGAAGACTTTATGCCGCGGAGTACAACAACGCCGGCACGCCCTATCAGGCCGTGCTCTTCCGCGATCCCGACGGCCGTTCGGCCTATTACGCGCCCGACGGCAAGTCTCTGCAAAAAGCGTTTCTTCGCTCGCCGCTCAAGTTCAGCGCGCCCATCTCCTCGCACTTCAGCAGAAGCCGCTTCCATCCCATCCTGAAAACCCGCCGCCCGCATCTGGGCATCGACTACGCCGCGCCGGTAGGCGCGCCCGTGCAGTCCATCGGAGACGGCCGCGTGGTCTTCGCCGGACGCCAGGGCGGCGCCGGCAACATGGTGCACATCAAGCACACCAACGGCTACGAAACGATGTACATGCACCTCTCGAAGATTCTCGTCCGCGGCGGAGCGCATGTGGGTCAGGGCGAACGCATTGGCCTGGTGGGCATGACCGGCCTCGCGACAGGCCCGCATCTCGATTTTCGAATTCTCCAGCACGGCGCGTATCGCAATTTCGAATCCCTGCGCCTGCCGCCCGCCAATCCCGTCGCCAAACGCGACATGGCCGAATTCATGGCCATCCGCGACCGCTGGGTTCCTCTTCTCAACGCCGATGCGTCCCAGCTCGCTCGCGCTGTTGCGCCATCCGCTTCCGCTCCCGCCGGCCGATGAACAATTTTCGTTCCTCACAAAACAAAAAGGGCGCCCGCCTTCGCGGACGCCCTTCTGACGACTGATGACTGACAACTGAAAACTATCTCACTTCACTTCCCATGTATCGCCCTGCTGCAGCAACTTGGCCAGGTCGCCTTTGCCGCGCTTGGCGGTGACTTCGCGAATCTGCTCGGCGATGCGGTCTTCGTAGCGCACGGCTTCCACCGCGCGGAGCACGCCGATGGGCGTGGGGAATCCCGGCGTGGAGTCCATGCGCGAGAGCAGGAACGCATACGCGGGGTTTTCGTTTTTTTCGTCGTGGACGATGAGGTCTTTTTCCGCGATGCCGTTGCCGACCTGCACCACTTCCAGCTCCAGCCCATTCATGCGGATGCCCTTGTCTTTATTCTTGCCAAAAATCAACGGCTTGCCGTGTTCGAGCGCGATGATGTGGTCGTCGCGCACTTCTTTTTCAACCACGCTCTCCCACGCGCCGTCGTTAAAGATGTTGCAGTTCTGCAGGATTTCGATGAACGCGGCGCCCTTGTGCGCTGCCGCGCGCTTCACGGTGGCCTTCAAATGCGGCTGGAAGACGTCCACCGAGCGCGCCACAAACGTGGCGTCCGCGCCCAGCGCCAGCGACAGCGGGTGGAACGGCCGGTCCGGCGAGCCGTACGGCGTGGACTTCGTCTTCTTCCCGAACTCCGACGTCGGCGAGTACTGCCCCTTGGTGAGCCCGTAGATGCGGTTGTTGAACATCAGCACCTTGATACCCACGTTGCGCCGCAGCATGTGGATCGTGTGGTTGCCGCCGATGGAGAGCGAATCGCCGTCGCCCGTGGCCACCCACACTTCCAATTCCGGGTGCACGATTTTCAATCCCGTGGCCACCGCCGGCGCGCGCCCATGGATCGTGTGAAAGCCGTAGGTGTTCATGTAGTACGGGAAGCGGCTCGAGCAGCCGATGCCCGACACAATCACGAACTTCTCCCGCGGAATCCCCAGCTCCGGGAACACCGACTGCACCGCGGAAAGAATCGCGTAGTCGCCGCAGCCCGGACACCAGCGGACTTCCTGGTCCGTCTGAAAATCTTTTTTCGTGTACACCGGAATCGTGGTCGTGGTCATGCCAGCACCTCTTCCATCTTGGCTTCGATCTCCGATGTGCGGAACGGCTTGCCCTGGATTTTGTCGTAGCCCTGCGCGTCCACCAGGTATTTTGCGCGCAACACCATCACCAGCTGCCCCATGTTCATCTCCGGCACAAGAATTTTCTTGTACCGCTTGAGCACTTCACCCAGGTTCTTCGGCAGCGGGTTGAGGAACCGCAGATGCACATGCCCGATCTTGCGGCCTTTCGCGCGCTGCGCCTTCATCGCCGCGGTGATTGGGCCGTACGTCGAGCCCCAGCCCACAATCAGCAGATCGCCCGCGGGATCCCCGGCCGGCACCACATCCGGAATTTCCTGCGCCACAGCTTCCACTTTCGCCGCGCGCAGCCGGCACATCTTCTCGTGGTTCAGCGGTTCGTAATTGATGTTGCCCGTGCCGTCCTGTTTCTCGATGCCGCCGATGCGGTGCTCGAGTCCGGGAGTTCCCGGAATGGCCCACGGCCGCGCCAACGTGTTGGGGTCGCGGCTGTAGGGCATGAAGCCCTCGGGATTGGTCGTGAAGTGCGCCGGAAAAGCAGGCAACTCGCTCGGCTGCGGCACTCGCCACGGCTCCGCGCCATTGGCCAGGTAGCCGTCGGAGAGCACAATCACCGGCACCATGTACTTGAGCGCGATGCGGCTGGCTTCCAGCGCCACCCAGAAACAGTCGCCCGGCGTCGCCGTGGCCAGCACAGGGATGGGCGCCTCGGAGTTGCGCCCGTAGAGCGCTTGCAGCAGGTCCGCCTGCTCCGTCTTGGTCGGCAAGCCCGTGGACGGCCCGCCGCGCTGGATGTTGCAAATCACCAGCGGCAACTCCACCGCCACCGCGAGTCCCAGCGCTTCGGTCTTCAGCGCCATGCCCGGGCCCGACGTGGTGGTGATGGCCAGCGCGCCGGCGTACGACGCGCCGATGGCCGAGGTCACCGCCGCAATCTCATCTTCGGCCTGAAATGTCATCACGCCGAAGTCCTTGTACATGGACAGCTCGTGCAGCACGTCCGACGCGGGCGTGATCGGATACGATCCCAGAAACAGCGGAATACCCGCCTGCTGCGACGCGGCCACAAACCCCAGCGCCAGCGCCGTATTGCCGCTGATGTTGCGGTAAAGCCCCGGCTCCAATTTCGCCGGCGGAATTTCATAACTCACCTGGAAGGCTTCCGTGGCTTCGCAATATGCGTAGCCCGCCTTCATGGCCAGCTTGTTGGCTTCGATGAGCAGCGGCTTCTTGTTGAACTTGTCTTCAATCCACCGGTACGTCGAGTCCAGCGGTCGGTTGTAGAGCCAGTAGCACATCCCCAGCGCAAAAAAGTTTTTACAGCGGTCCACGCTTTTTGCGTCCAGGCCCAAGTCCTTCAGCGCCGCGCTGGTCAGCTTCATCAGCGCGACGGGGAACAGCTGGTAGGCATCCAGCGAATGATCTTCCAGCGGGTTCGACGTCATCTGCGCTTTTTTCAGGTCGCCCGCTTCGAAATTGTCCTCGTTCACGATGAGGAGGCCGTTCTTTTTCAGGTCCGCGAGGTTCATCTTCAGCGCCGCGGGATTCATCACCACCAGCGCGTCCACGGAGTCGCCCGGCGTGAACACTTCCGTCGAGCCGAAGTGCACCTGGAACCCGCTCACGCCCGGCAGTGTGCCCGCGGGCGCGCGGATCTCCGCCGGATAGTCCGGGAAGGTGGCCAGATCGTTGCCGTACAGCGCCACCGTGTTGGTGAACTGGCCTCCGGTTACCTGGATGCCGTCACCGGAATCGCCGCAAAAGCGGATGACCGCCTTTTCGAGGATTTCGCGGGTCTTGCCAGGAGGGGACTGCGTTATCGTGCCCATCTTTATTCTTACGACCTTCTTTCCATTGAACTGAGCGCCTCGAGCGGAAGAATCTCCGCCGCCCGAATCCTCATTTTACCATATCCACCGCGCGCTCTTTTCGCTTTTGCAACGCTTGTTCAGCATGTTGAACAAGCCCTGCACGACCTCATCGGCGATTTTTCTTTGGGGATTACGCCTCAGGCTGCAGAATAGCGCCTTCGCGCGCAGTCGTGAGGTGAAGCCATGCGAAAAACGTCTTCCATTGTTACCAGCCTGATGCTGGCTCTCTTTTTCGTCGCTGCGTTTCCTGCCGCGGGGCGCGCGCAGCTTCCCGAATCCGCCGCCTCCGCTGTGCGCCTCAGCACCGACTATGTAGTCGAGTCCAATATCACCTACCTCACAGCCAACAACTGGGAGGCCAAGCTCGACGTGTATCAACCGCGTGGCCAGAAAGCGCCCAACCCCACGCTCATGTACATCCACGGTGGCGGCTGGGTCACTGGCACCAAAGAAGCGGCGAGCCTGCAAGTTCTCCCCTGGCTGGAAATGGGCTGGACGGTGGTGAACGTCGAATACCGCCTCGGGAAAAATTCTCTGGCGCCAGCGGCGGTGGAAGATTGTCGCTGCGCGCTGCGCTGGGTGATCCGCAATGCCAAGCAGTACAATTTTGACGTCAACAAAATCGTGCTCACCGGTCATTCCGCCGGTGGACATCTTTCGCTCATCACCGGCATGCTGCCCAGCGCCGCCGGACTCGACCGCCAGTGCCCAGGGTCGTTCAGCAAGCCGCCTGACGCCGCCACCGACGAGCTCAAGGTGGCCGCCATCGTCAACTGGTTCGGCATTACGGACGTGGCTGACTTGTTCAGCGGTCCCAATGCGCAGGGCTACGCGATTATGTGGTTCGGCAGTCTGACGAATCGCGACGAAATCGCCAAACGAGTTTCCCCGCTCACCTACGTGCGTGCGGGCCTGCCGCCGGTACTCACCATTCATGGCGACGCCGATCCGGTGGTGCCCTACAGCCACGCCGTGCGCCTGCATCAGGCGCTCGACAAAGCCGGCGTGCCCAACCAACTCCTCACGGTTCCCGGCGGCAAACACGGAGGATTTCCCGGCGCGGAAGTGCAACGCGCGTTTCAAGCCATCCGCGAATTCCTCATAGCGAACAAAATCTGGCAGCCTCTCGCCGCTGCACCTAACCCCTGATTTCTTTGCGTCACCGCGCCGGCAACAGCATCATTCGCGACTTCGCGTTTTTCTCCACGGCCGCGCGCGAATACACCAGCGGAAAATGTTCCTCTCGCGCCCACAGCTTCAGCAGGTCGTCGTAATGCATGCTCTCCGGCTGGCCGGACTGCCCCGGCGTGTTGGTGGCCGTGGAATTGTCCCAGTTGGAAAGGTCCAGCACCTGCCTGTAGGACGCGCCGGAAGACTGCGTGTAGTTCCCCCCGCCGGTCGCGTTGACCGTATTGGCGTCCCCGCTTCGCCCGCACCGCCTACGAAGTGGACAAAGCCTGGCGCCCGGCTCCGCGAGACCTCGAGCGCATCTGCTGCTTCGTCCACGAACGGGTGGTCAGCAACGACAACGTCGTGCAGTGGGGCGGACGCCGCTTCCAGATCCCGCCGCAACCGCACCGCTTCAGCTTCGCTGGCGCACGTGTGCAACTCTTCGAAAGCCTGGAGGGAAAGGTAGCCATCTACTACGGAGATACCAAACTCCAACACGCAGGAGGGTGACATTCTCATGTTGCTGTTAGGGTGACAAATTTACGTTGCTACAACAAGGAACGGCTCAGCAGCCAAACGGAGCTGAAAATGAAGCCTGCCCGGGTGCGGCGCCTGGGAAGCTAGCCGCCGGTGCCGGCCACCGCTTCGCGGATGGACAGGGCGGGCTCGGCAAGGCGCATCGGTTGTCGTTTCCAGTAAGTGAGCGAGCGCCACAGCCACTCGACGGGCCCGAAGCGGAAATGGCGGAGCCAAACCTTGCTACCGGCCAATTGGACGGCCCAGATTGCGAGCACCACGTAATAGACCTGGTACCTCTGTAATTTGCCGAACAGCCCGAAGCCGTAGCCGTTGAACAGCGTGGTGCAGACGATCGTATGGGTGAAGTAGTTCGTCAGGGCCATCTGACCCACAGCCGCCAGCCGCGAAGTCAGCCACCGGAGGAGCCCGGCTTTGCAGATCATCATGAGGACCGAGGCGTGCGCCAGGGCAACGGCCAGTCTCTCCACGTCGTAGCCAGTCCAATTGAGGATGCCGTAGGGAGTCCACCGGAAGAGCGTCGGGACGACCTCGAATTGAAGCCGGACATTCCAGTAGGCAACGTAGGAGTTTATCGCGATCCCCACGGCATAACCGGCGAGAGCTGTCAGGGCGTATTCCCGGTAGCTTCGCGTGGCCGAGAAGAAACCGAGCCGGATGAGCCCCATTCCCAGCAGCATCATACTGGCTGAATCGAAGAACCCCCAGCGGTAGAAGCCCACCGACTCGACCCGGGAAACCGACTTCTCGCGTCGCTGGTAGAGCTTCCAATAGCCACCGCGGTGGTCGGCAGTTTCTTTTTCGATTTCGCTGGCGGACGGCTTCCAGTCTTTGAGCTTCTCGGTCCACTCCTTTTGGGCATCGCGCTGCTCTTCGGTCAGGGTTTTTCCGGCTGCAGCAGCGGCATCTGCGGCGGTGGCCTTCTCGTATTGCGAGCGCATCTCCAGCCCTTCCCGGATGTTCTTCGGTACCAGCACGGCCAAGACAAGCAGCCCGGCCAGAACGAGGCCCTTCGGCGTCAGTTTCCGGAAGGGGAAGAGGATCAAGCCGCACACGGCATAGAAATAGAGAATGTCCCCTTCCCAGAAGAAATAGGCGTGAACGAGACCAAAAGCCAGCAGCCAGAGGACGCGGCGGTAGTAAATGTCGGCAACGCCCGCCGTTGGGTCCCGCTGCTCGAGGCGGGAACTCAAGAGCACCACCCCGGCGCCAAACAGCATGGAAAAAAGGGCCCGCATCTTGCCTTCGAACAAGATGTAATTGATCGCCCAGGTGGCAAGGTTACTGCCCGTGGCGCCGCCGGCGATGGTGGGATCACCGTAGGCGTTACCCGGCAGGGCGAACCCCACGATGTTCATCAGCAGGATGCCCAGGAGGGCAAAGCCACGAACCATATCGACTGCAGAGATTCGTTCGGTCGGCGCGACGGGAGCTAGGGCGGGGTTGACTGGCATCGCTCACCTCCACGGTCAGATTCCAAGGCAGGAACCGCAAGCTTTGAGCCCTCGGCATTAGATCAGTCCGGAATTTCCGATTTCAACTTTATCTTTGCGCAAAACTATATGCCCGCCACCCCTAATGTCAAGCTCGGATCACCGTGGCCATAGTTAGGTGGCAAGTGCGGCTCGTTGGGAAAAAGTTCCGCGGTGCGCTCCGCGCCCAGCTCGCGCACCACCATGGCCCGCAACAGTTCGCGCGACGCGTTGCCCGTCATGGGATACGCCGCCATGCGCGAAACCACCACTTCCGGCGTCCATTTCCCCGGCCGCGTGCCGGTCAGCTTGAACTCCACCGGAAGGTTTTCGCCGATGGACGCGATGTATGCATTGATCCCGCTCACAAACGAATCGACGATTGGCTTCGTATCCGCGGAATAGATCAGCCACTCCGCTCGCCAATCGCCGCGGAAGCGCAAGAGGTGCGCCAAGCGGTCGCGTTCTACCGCGTCCGGCCCCAGCACCTCCGCCAGCTCGCCCATGGCTTTGCGGCGACACACGTCGAGCTGCCACAAGCGGTCCTGCGCCACCACGAAGCCCTGCGCAAAAAACAGATCTTCCTTTGTCTTTGCGTAGATGTGCGGCACGCCCCACGCATCGCGGATGATTTCCACCGGCTTTTTCAGCCCGGCGATGTTCAATTTGCCCGACGTTTTTGCCAGCGCCGCGCGTGCTTGCTCGCGCAACGCTTCCGCCGCGGGCTTCTCTTGCTTGTCCTGAGCGAAGGCGAAGGGTTGTACCTGGCCTTGCACCCACGCACCCGCGAACAGCGCTGCCATGACCAGCGCGATGATCCCGAATGTCTGCTTGAGGCCTTTTCTAAATTCCGCGTTCATTTCTTTGTACCTCAGTATCTCTGTGGCTTTGTTTTTCGAGCGTGCCGCGCAGTCTACCACTCCGGTATGTTGGTTGGTCTGCGCTCTTCCCTAGTCCCTAATCCCTAACCCCTGGCCCCTTTTCTTGTTGACTTTTCGCCTTGTCTTCGCCTATGCTGCCTGCGCCCGTCGGAATTGTTCGTAAGGGAGCGTGCCATGGTTTTGACCAAGCGCCAGAAGCAAGTGCTCGATTTCCTGAAGACGTTTCTCGAAGAGAAGGGCTACTCGCCCTCCTTCGAGGAAATCGCCGAAGGACTGAAGGACAAGCGCTTCGGTGGCAAGAAACTCACGTCGTTGGCCACCGTGCACAAACATATCGGCACGCTCGAGCGCAAAGGTTTCCTGCGCCGCGGCTACAACCAGAGCCGCTCCATCGAAATCACGCCGCTTCCCAAGCCCGGCCGCGAGCACATGATTGAGCGCGCCGTCGAGTTGCCACTGGTGGGACGCATCGCCGCTGGCCAGCCGCTCGAAGCCCTCGAGGACAAGCAGACCATATCGCTCGGTGACTTCGTCCGCTCGCAGAATGTGTTTGTGTTGCAGGTAAAGGGCGACTCCATGCGCGACGACCACATCCTCGACGGCGATTACGTTGTCATCGAGCAGTCCCACGTCGCCAACCCCGGCGAAATCGTGGTCGCCCTCATCGGCGGTGACGAGGCCACCCTCAAGCGTTTTTATCGCGAAGGCCCCGGCAAAGTCCGCCTGCAGCCCGCCAACTCGCAGATGGAGCCCATCGTCGTCCCCGCCGCCGACGTCAAAATCCAGGGCAAAGTCATCGGCGTCCTCCGCAAATACTGAAGTTCTCAGCCATCAGTTTTCCGTGTTCAGCCTGATAACTGACAACGGACATCGGACAACTTTCTCCTTGCACCGCTTTGCAGCAGGGGGCTACACTGCTTTTCCCCCGGTCCCGTCCGCCTCGTTCGGGCCGACGTTTCTACCAGAGGGTGAAACATGTGGGGCAACAAGAAACCCGAACCGCCAAAGCCTGCGGTGGAGCTTCCGCCATCCGCCGTGCCCATGCCCACGCCGTCACGCCCAGTGGTAACCGAATTTAAGCAGGAGGTCGCTTCCATGACAAATGAAATGCGTCCGGTCACGCCCGCGTCCACCAGCGGCGCGCGCCTCGGCCCCAGTCTGCACGTAAAGGGCGAAATCAACGGCAACGAAGACTTGCACGTGGACGGCAGCATCGAAGGACTCATCTCGCTCGAAGACCGCAAGCTCACCGTCGGCGCCAGCGCCAAAGTCAGCGCCGACATTGTGGCCCGCGAGATCGTGGTCTTCGGCACGGTGAAGGGCAATCTCCGCGCGCGCGACCGCATCGAGATCAAGAAAGACGGCTCGGTGATCGGGGACCTGACCACCGCGCGCATCATGATCGAAGATGGCGCCTACTTCAAAGGCTCCATCGAGATCGAGCGCGGCGACGCGCAGCCCGGCGCCGCACCCGAGAAATCCTTCGCCCGCGCGGCTACGGCCACCCACAAGGATTAGTTCTTATTGCTCACGTGCCGCCGCGTTCCCGCTCGGCGGGATCGTGGCGGATGTGAGGATTTGTCCGCTTCGACTTTTCAACCGATTCACTCCTTAAATTCATCAGCATTTCGTTGACACATTTCACACTCTCCCGTATCATTAACGTTTGTCTTTGGGTGGAAAGGTGTGGCTGAGCGCATGAGGACGTATGTACCGAGCGGCCGCGAGGCCGAAGAGCTAGCAGCAGGCAAAACGTGGTACGTGGTGGACGCCGCCGGGCAGGTGTTGGGCCGGCTGGCCTGTCGCGTGGCCCGCGTGCTGATGGGCAAGGACAAGCCCGTCTTTACGCCGGCCATGGATACCGGCGACCACGTGATTGTCATCAACGCGGACCAAATCAAGCTCACGGGCAACAAGCTGGAACAGAAAGTGTACCAGACCCACAGCGGTTTCCCCGGTGGTTTGAAGGAAGTGCCTGCCAAGCGTTTGAAGGCGCAGAATCGAGCCGACCGCATCGTGCGTGAAGCCATCGTCGGCATGTTGCCGAAAAACAAATTGCAGGCGCGGCGCGCCCGCAAGCTGCGCGTTTATCTCGATGCTGAAGGGCTGAAGCGTCACACCGGGCAGAAGCCCCAGCCACTCGCGCTCTAGCCGCCCAGTCCAAGTTTGTAGCCCGTCCCGGCAAGCCGGGATGGGGAAATCTGTCCCTAAGTGTCAGGGGGAATTTTGAGCAGCGACGCACAACCCATCATGTCGGACAACGGCAAAACGAAATTCTACGGCACCGGACGCCGCAAGGAAGCAGTGGCCCGCGTGTACATCAAAGTGGGCTCCGGCCAGTTCGTTGTCAACGGCCGCCCGGTCACCGACTATTTCCGCAACGTGAACTGGCTGAACGCGGCCGTCGAACCGCTCAAGTTCACCGAGACGCGGGACCTCCTCGACGTTAGCGCCACCTGCAAGGGCGGCGGCGTCGGCGGACAAGCAGGTGCCGTGCGCATGGGTCTTTCCCGCGCCTTATCGCTCTTCAATCCGGAGCTGCGGCCGGGCCTGCGCACCAACGGTTTTCTGACGCGCGATTCGCGCATGAAGGAACGCAAGAAGTACGGCCAGAAGGGCGCGCGCAAGCGCTTCCAGTTCAGCAAGCGCTAGATTGTTGTAGCCCGTCCCGATTCATCGGGACGGGGCAGTTGTAGCGCCGGCCTTCAGGCCGGCAAGGCCCGATAGCAGGCGGCAGTAAATTCACGGCCGGCAAGGCGCCGGCAAAAGAAAAGGATGTCGTCCCGCATCGCGGGATCGAAACATCCACTTGGAAAGCGAGGAACGTTGGCTGTTGAAATCACCATGAAGGAGCTGCTGGAGGCCGGAGTTCACTTCGGCCATCAGACGCGCCGCTGGAACCCGAAGATGAAGGAGTATATCTTCGGCGAACGCAACGGCATTCACATCGTTGACCTGCAAAAAACTCTGAAGATGTTTCGCGAGGCGGCCAAGTACGTCAGCGAGATGGCCGCGCTCGGCAAGAACGTGCTGTTCGTCGGCACCAAGCGCCAGGCGCAGGAAGCGGTGGCCGAAGAAGCCCAGCGCTGCAACATGTTTTACGTGAATCACCGCTGGCTCGGCGGCACGCTCACCAATTGGGCCACCCTGCAGAAGTCCGTCAAGCGCCTGAAGGAACTCAAGGCCATGACGGAGGATGGCCGCATGGCGGAGCTTTCCAAGAAGGAAGCCGCCCGGCTTGACCGCGAGAAGAAACACTTGAACCAGAATCTCGCCGGCGTCGAGAGCATGGCCACGATTCCTGACCTGATGTTTGTGATTGACTCCAACGCCGAAGAGATTGCCGTCAAAGAAGCCCGCCGCATGGGCGTGCCCGTGGTGGCCATCGTGGACACCAACAGCGATCCCGACGTGGTAGACTGGGTGATCCCCGGTAACGATGACGCGCTCCGCGCCATCCGCCTGTTCACTTCCAAAATTTCCGACGCCGTATTGGAAGGCCGCTCGGTTCTTGAGCGCAGCCAGATTGCCGAGGCCAAGGCTTCCGAAGGCGCCGCTGCCTCCGGCGAAGAAAACGCGCCGTACGTGGATACCAGCGCCTACGACAAGTACGAACCCGCGGAGGGTAATCGCGATTTCGTCGAGGGCGCCGAACCGCTTCCCGAGCCGGGCGTCGAGACGGTTCCCGAGCCGGC